>WLWD01001725.1_pt1:0-65000 | contig 133665 bp, 80 predicted proteins | sample 6712731 | NCBI WGS metagenome assembly WLWD01 (sample SAMN12718690, study PRJNA576275) | sponge metagenome | isolation source: marine sponge | host: Mycale hentscheli | place: New Zealand: South Island, Marlborough, Capsize Point | collected 2014-11-01
TAACTAAGTACACATGCAGTGTTAACCTTGGAAACGTACAGTACGGTAGATTTTAGTTGGAGACAATGTCCTTCTGTGGGCACACCCACATGAAGAAGGAAGAACAAGGAACATGTGTGTGTGTGTGTGTGTGTGTGTGAACATTAATATTGTTTATGCTGTAGCATGAGAACAGCAGTTGATTGTGTAGTCATGTGTGGTCATTGTTCGGGATCTACTGGACCCAACAACCGCCACTAAGGTGCAGTGCACTACATGCACTGAAGGACTGAGCTGGACTCATTGCATTGTGTTTGTATGTGTGTGCGGGTGTTTCTGCACATGCTCATTGCTCTGGTGTGACCACATGTTTGTTCAGTTCTTATTCAGTCTATCTGTTATGTGCTTGTCTAAATTATACTAACCTAAGCCTATCTCTGCCAACTTGTTGACAGCTACAGCTACTCTAGCTAAGGTCCTGGTTTGTTTACATGTTGCCCACTACTGGGCTGGTCCTTCATTTCTTCCCAACTTGAGCTCAGGGACTTACAACCCCTGTTCATTGGTCCTTCGAGCCGGATCTGGCATCAGTGAAGGTGAGGGGACCAGTGACCTTAGCTCTCCTGCTATCGAAGTTCTTCTACTTGCTACTCTATGCGGTGCTGACTTGCTAGTTTAGCTACTTCCCTAGTTGACTATTTGTTAGTTAGCTAGTCAGGCTGTTCCGTGCTCTCTAGATAGCCTAGCTGTTGTCGGATTCGTTCGTCCTCGTTCATCCGACGTCGGATTCGTTCGCCCTCGTTCGTCCGACACCACCTCAACAACCGTCTCTTCAAGGCACCTCCTGTTTCTTCGGATCCTACAAATTCGACAGAGTTGACTCGCTACCCTATCGAGTAAGACATCAGTAGCTTCGGAACTCTACTATTCCGTGCCGCTTCTTCAACTTGTCTACTACCAAGGCAACCGTTCCTCCTGAACGTCCGTCTCTTCAAGACATCCTGGGCCGTCTTCTTCATCGAATACCTTGAAGGACGCCATTTCTTCCGGGGCTCCTCCCATCTTCAACGTTTGCCGCCAAAAGAAGCATTGCTCTTCATCTGACGGTACCTTACCAGACGACTCTACAGCTTCTGCACCTGACGACCTCGTTCCGGACTGGTGCTGACCCGTGTTTGACAACGTATTTCGTTTCTTTGTAATCCTACGGAGAATTTACTGTCAACTTGGTGCTTTCGCCAGCCAACCGCCTCGGATTCCTCTTCGGAACTACTCCCATCCAACTTCAACACTTCAACACTTCCTCTTCAAGGATTACCTCAACTCTTCATCTACTCGATGGCTGCTGTAATTCAGGCCAAGACCAGACGATCTACCGCTCGTTGCAGGGTCACAAAACAAGTCAGAGCCACCGAAAAACTTCTATCCGACGATGTCCGCGAGATTCCTACAGAAGACCTGAAACGGAAACTCGAGCTCTTCAAGGTTGCAGTCCAAGAAGAACTGGTCGCTCAGGATCAACTACTGAATGCCATGGCTGTCGAGGGCGTTTCTGAGGATGATCTCCAAAAGGAAATCGAGGCCAACTCTGTCATCGAGGACTCGTATGAAGACCACACGGAAAAAATGACCTCCGCCATCAACATGGGCTCGCACTTCTTGCTGTATCAGGAGCTGAAGCATACTGCCGACTCTTGGCTCGCCCACGGCGTTCCCTCCTCCACAGACTTCCCCTCCTCAGGGGCCAAGTTGGTGGAATCGTTTCAGAAACTTATGAGGTCTCTGACACCACTTTCAGCTCATGCCACTTTTGGAAAGCTACTCACGGACGCCCAAAGCCAGCTAGAGCAAATTCAAATCACTCTTAACAAGAAGGCTCCTGCCATGGCTGCTTCCTCCACCACTGCTGAGGCTACTCCTCCTGTTCGGAAGCCGGCCCCTTACCACGTCAAGGCTCCCACCTTCAGCGGGAAAGCCATTGACTTTCCGCACTTCCAAGAGCGGTTTACAGAAGTGATAAAGACTCATTGGGACGCCTACTCCGACGGCGACCGATGTTGCATACTCTCTGAATCCATGATAGACCCGGCTGCTAAAGAGTTGGTGGACAGCTACTCCTCTGCAGGCTACGACACCGCTCTACAGCAGCTGAAGGAAAGGTACGGACGTTCATCCGCCATCTACCCGAAGTACGTAGAGGAACTGGTGACCAGGCATCGCTACGAGTACTCTCAAGACAGCATGTCACACATATTAAAGAGGGTCGAGCACACGTTGGAGGCAATGGCGAAGATCAATGGAAAAACCATAGAGCAATTTGCAGTCGCACTCGTGGTCCGTGACTTCGACGAGGAACTCTCCAAAGAGTGGGCCAAACATCTAGGCTCATCTGACGTCATTCCTGATTCCAAGATGCTGCTGGATTTTGTCAGGCCCTTGTCTCACAACTTGCCGTCCAAGCCCTCCAAGTCATCAGCCTCGCATCACATCAAATCCACTATCAAGAAGGAAGACTCTTCTTCCAAGAAAGTAGCTGTGACCCCCAGCCCAGCTGCCCACAAGACTTGCCTCATATGCAAGGGCAACAACCACTCACTGACACGTTGCCAAGTTTTCCTGGACTCGGACCTCAACCAGAGGTGGGCTCTGATCAGGCAGCACAAGTATTGTGCCAATTGCTTGCATCATAGCCACCAGATCAGCAACTGCGCCTCCTCTTTCACCTGCAAGGAATGCAAGGCACGTCACCACACACTGCTACACAGAAGTGATGACACCTCCGGTGGCAAGACCAAGCAGTCAGGCATTACACTCATGACCTCCTCGAAGTCTAAGCCCTCTGCTTCGCAGAAGGCCAACAATCCACGCCGACTCAAGGGAGCCTCCATCCGGACTGCCCTGTGTACCGTTTACAACGAAGCCAGGTGCATCACAGTCAGGGCCGCAGTTGACACCTGCAGCACACACTCTATCATCACGGAAAGAGTTGCCTCCCATCTCGAAGTCCACAGATTTCCTCTCAGTGTCGACATGAAGGGACCAGTCTCCACGGTTCACCTCAGTCGAGGAGCCACTGTAGAAGTCGGCCCAGCTTTCCCGTCTCCTGACAAAGTCAAGCTGGACGCAGCTATCACTACTTTGTCCTTCAGCTCCACTCCTCCTGATGGGATTGACGAACTGCTCAAGCTGCCTCTGCTGCAAGGAGTACGACTTGCAGATTCCGAACTTGGAGGGCCAATTGATCTCATACTGGGCACCTACGACCAGTCAGACTTTCTCACTTCAGAACCTACTCGCTTCTTGAGGGACAAACACATCACTGTGGCCCCAACTACGCTAGGATGGACTGTCACCGCCCCTACTTCCGGCAAGGACTCAGTCACTATGTACACTGTGGAGCTGCAAGACAACCCCCTGGACAAACAGCTGGTCAGGATGTGGCAGCTGGAACAAGTGCCATCCACGCCCCAGTGCAGCCCAGAGGAGGAGTCAGCACTCACTCAATTTCACCAAACACTGCAAATCCGACCTGATGGACGGTACTCTGTTTCTCTGCCAAGAGTTGTCCAGCCTCCTTCACTGGGAAAGTCCCTCAAGATGGCTACCAGCCGCTTCCTCAGTAACGAGAGGTCGCTTAAGAGGAAAGGAAAGCTCCAGGCTTTCAACACAGAGGTAGCTGCTTACCTGGAACTGGGGCACGCGGAAGTGGTTCCCGAAGACCAGCTGGACTTGGACCATTATTACCTGCCTGTCCATGGCGTCTTTAAAGACCACTCCACCACCACCAAAGTGAGGCCCGTTTTCGATGGCTCTGCTAGGTCGTCATCCGGTGCCTCACTCAATGACTTGCTACTACCCGGGCCCAATTTCTACCCCCGAATCGAAGACATCCTGATCAACTTCAGGCTCCACCTGATCGCCTTTTCAGCCGACATCAGTAAGATGTTTCGAGAAATCTTGCTGAATCCCTCGGAATACGACTTACACAGATTCCTCACCAGGAACGCGTCTGGCACCATAGTTTCTCTACGGATGACCAGACTCACTTTCGGGATCAAGTGCTCGCCTTTCCTGGCCTCACAAGTGCTGCTTCACTTGGCTGAGAGATTCAAGGACTCCCACCCGCTGGCATGGCAGTGCATTAACCAGTCCTTTTACGTCGACGACCTCCTTTCAGGAGCAGAAGACTTAGATGGTGCCACTGCCAAGCGACAGCAAATCTGCTCACTTCTTGCCAAGGCAGGCATGATCATCCGCAAATGGAGAAGCAACAACGACAGCTTCAAATCCACCATCCCCACAGAACTGATCGAGACAGCTGACCTGGACATTCCAGCTGCCAAGGATTCCTCAAAGGCCTTGGGAATACACTGGGCAGTATCTACTGACTGCTTACACGTGGCTGCTCCTGAGCTTCCTCAGACCACCAGTGTGACCAAGAGGCTGATTTCCTCCGTTTCAGCACAGATATTCGACATCTTGGGTTTCTTCGCACCCTACATCATCACAGCCAAGGCACTGCTACAAGAGCTTTGGATACTCAAGCTGGGTTGGGACGACGACGTACCAGAGTCTCTGCAACAACGCTGGATGACCTGGGTTTCTGACCTGCCTCTCGTCACCAGCCATCCCATCAACCGCAGATATTTTGACAGCAACGCCAGAACCGTGTCCTCATCTCTTCATGGATTTTCGGACGCCAGTGAGGTCGCCTACGGTGCTGTTGTCTACCTACGGTCAGTATTTGCTGACGGAACCGTCAGCTGCTCCTTAGTGATAGCCAGAGCCAGGGTCCGCCCTCTCAAGCTGACCACGATACCAAAAATGGAGCTGCAGGCAGCTGCTCTGCTTGCACAACTTCTTGTCTACGTCTCTAACACACTGCACATCTCTATCTCCCAAGTTCAACCATGGACGGATTCATCAATCGTGCTCAGCTGGCTCAGGAAGCCACCTCATTCAATCTCTGAGGTTTTCGTGAGGAATCGCATCTCTGCCATACAGGACTCTCTTCCAGAATCCCTGTGGAGGCACGTTCCTTCCAAGTCTAACCCGGCTGACATAGCCAGCCGTGGCTGTTCAGTTCCGGAGCTTCTCACGTCCACTCTGTGGTGGTCTGGTCCATCATGGCTCAGCTGCCCAGAATCCAGCTGGCCTGCCACTGCAGCCACACCCTTGCCGCGGAACTTGCCAGGGGTGAAGGCAACGGTGCTCACCACAGCACTGTTGCCAGTGGAGGAGTGGGGATTTTGGCTGCAGTACAGCAGCTACACGACTCTGACCAGGACGTACAGCTGGATCAGAAGATTCATCATCAACTGCAGGACTTCTCCAGTTGCCAACAAACTTGCGGAGCCAACGCTCACTTCCAAAGAATTCTCTGCTACCAGAGATGCCCTCCTGCTGAAGCAGCAACTGGATTCCTTTCCAGACGTCTTTCAACTGCTGCGCAAGAAGCAAACTGTCCCGGGTCATCACTGCCTAGACGGGATGGTCGTGTACCTCAAGGAACACGAGCACGCCAGAGAGGACTTTCTACCTGCAAGCCACTTCATCAAGGTGACAGGACGAGTGAGGAAAGAAGCGGCCACCCACCCAAGAGAAGTAACTCCTCTGTCTCTCAAGCACGCCCTTACAAGGCTGCTGGTAGAGACAGAGCACTACAAACATCAACATCCTGGAATTTCTACTCTCATAAGCATCCTGGGCCATGCCTACTTCATCCCTGGCCTCAGGTCCTTCTTGAAACGGCTCTCCAAAAGATGTGCTACCTGTCGTCGAGCCAACGCCCAACCTATTACACAGCAGATGGGCCTTCTACCTTCAGTGAGGACGACTCCATCTCCTCCTTTCACTTCTGTTTGCGTCGACTTCGCCGGCCCCTTCCAGCTGAAGATGGGCTACACAAGAAAACCGGTCATGTTCAAGGCCTACTGCTGCCTGTTCATTTGCCTGTCAAGCAAGGCTGTCCATCTGAAGGTGTGCACATCTCTGGAGACGGAGGAATTCCTGGCAGCCTTTCAGAGGTTTTGCGACAGGAGAGGGACTCCACATTCGGTCTACTCCGACAACGGCTCCAACTTCGTTGGAGCCAAGGCAGAACTTCAAGCCATACGGAGGATGCTTCAACATTCTGAAGGAGCAATCTCTCACATCTCGTCCACTAAGGAGCTGCAGTGGCACACCATACCACCCAGATCACCGCATCACGGAGGTCTTTGGGAGGCAGCTGTGAGGGAAATGAAGCGGCTGCTCAGGAAGCAAGTAGCACCTCACCCGCTCAGGTTGGACGAATTCTAGACTCTGCTCACTGGAATTGAGGCCTCTCTCAACAGCAGGCCTCTGGTCGACCTCGGAACTACAGAACCTGAAGACGACCTCACTCTGACACCGGCCCACTTCCTCATCTTCCGGCCACTGCTGGCTCCTCCTACCAAGCCAGCTAGCAAAGCCAAACTGCCCCATCTTCGAAGGTGGCAGCTGGTGCAAAGACTCCTCCAAGACTTGTGGAAGGCCTGGCAAGGCTACTACCTCACACAGTTACAGGCCAGAAGCAAGTGGAGGAAGGGCAGCAACACGTCCATCTCTGTTGGGGACATTGTCTTCGTCAGAGACGAGACACTGGCAAGAGGAAGATGGCCTCTGGCCCGGGTTACCGCTACATACCCTGGCCACGACAGCAGGACAAGGGTTGTCGACATCCGCTGCAACGGCCACACCTACAAGCGGAGTGTGCAGTCTCTAGTGAAGCTCTACTTGGAGGACTTTGACATGCCCACTGCAGCTACAGCTGCTGTCATTTCCGGACCACCAGCTTCAGCTGCTGCTGCCATTTCTGCCGGCCCCCCAGCATGTTCGGGATCTACTGGACCCAACAACCGCCACTAAGGTGCAGTGCACTACATGCACTGAAGGACTGAGCTGGACTCATTGCATTGTGTTTGTATGTGTGTGCGGGTGTTTCTGCACATGCTCATTGCTCTGGTGTGACCACATGTTTGTTCAGTTCTTATTCAGTCTATCTGTTATGTGCTTGTCTAAATTATACTAACCTAAGCCTATCTCTGCCAACTTGTTGACAGCTACAGCTACTCTAGCTAAGGTCCTGGTTTGTTTACATGTTGCCCACTACTGGGCTGGTCCTTCATTTCTTCCCAACTTGAGCTCAGGGACTTACAACCCCTGTTCAGTCATAATTTATTTGTGTCAGTTGTGTTAAATGTAGGAATGTTGTATGCATGTGTACATGTCTGTAGCAGAGCAGGAACTTTGCAGCCTTTTGTGTGACTTGTAGGTGTGGTTTCTGTGTTGTATTTAAAGCTGAGTTTTGTGTCATTGTGGCAGTCCTGGTTCATGTCATTCAATTCGTTGTGTGTGCATTTTTCTCGAATTAAAGTAATTTAATCTACCTTAATTAAGACCTAGCCTGAGGATTGGTCAGTGGTTCGCCTTGGGTAGCTAGAGAGGACCTAGACTCTGGTGGCAGCAACTATTTTGCTGTCATCAGGTGCGAGCAAGCCAAGCAGAGTGACAACTCTCCTGAGCATAGCCCACATTTGGTGGCAAGTGAAGCAGGTGGGCTGCCTAATTCGACAGACAGCACCGGGTACCCTGTCAACATTGGGACTACAGGTTCTGCCAGCCTTGCAATCAACAGCCCTGTGCCCTGCTTCACCACAGTTGAAACAGTTCACAGTGAACCTGCTGCTACCACTCCCATCTCTACTTCCTATTCCGGCTCTACCTCCCTCACTTCCACTACTGCCCAAAACTTTATAAAAATTCCCACGTTGCCTCCCAGAGACCCAATCACACCAACCTTCTCGTAACTCCTTTATACTGTTCACCGCCTTATTCTCCAAGAACGTTCTACCCCCTACCGGAATAACCTGCCTTGTAATGGCCATAGCCAAAGCAAAGACGCACTCCTCCACCGACTTCGCCCCCTGAAATAAACCCTTGCACAACCTCACAATAACATCGATCACCTCATCCCCACTCTTAGCCTTCAAACTCGCTCCCGTGAGTTCAAAAATCCGGTGACCATACGTAATGGTCGTTTCTCCAGCAACCTTCAATAGAGCCCCCTTAACAGCATCATATCCGGCATCCTCATCTCTCAGATCACTGATCCGCACACACAATTTCTCCTGCAACCTTGCACATAACCTATCCACCCACTCTTCTTCTGCAACCTCACACTCCCTCATTGTTCTCTCAAACCTCTCCAAAAATAAACCCAAGTCCATAGATTCCTTCCACATACCCAAACCTGCCTGTTTCTCCTTATACCTCTCTCTTTTCTCCTTCTTCTTATCTTCCTCCTCCCGTCTTACTCTTTTAAATTCCTCCTCCTCACGTTTTCTATCAGCCTCTGCCTCTCTCTGCTGTTCCGCCCTGGCCTCCTCTAATTCCTTCATCTGCTTGAACATGTCACACAGCTCCACCCTTCTAGCCTCTTCACTTGCTTTCCTTAATTTCTTCTCTTCCTTCCGCCTCACTTCTGCCGTCTCAGCCATATCTCTCCTAGAAATCTGAAAAAAACTGATCTAATTAGTCGCACCGATCTCTCTGCTCTTTTATCAGCTAGGCAGTTCCACGGTGAAATTCCTTGGCAACAATGGTAAGAAAAGTATAAACAAAAGCAGGAGCGGAATGAAAAATATGGGATTTCTTAGCTGCAGAAATGAACTGTTACCTTTGGCTATGACTGCAATACTTGGATATATAGCACTCTTGCGGCGAGAAATTCAATTGGTTTCGCCTTGTGAAATTTTTCTCACTCTTCAGTAGTGCTATTAATACCACAGTTTTCCATGCTATTGTATCTCCTTATACCATGTATTTTATTATTATTATAGTCATGTACAGTACATGATGTATAAACTGTACAACAAAGGCTTACATAATGTTAGTATACTCCATTCAAATGAAACTTGCGCAATCATTACACTTGTTGGACTAGAAAGAACAATACATATTATAATTGAGTCTAGCAAGCTTACTAATTTGTGAAACAGTTCAGTATGGTGTTTATGTTGTACACTTGTTCTATACTCACAAACGTTAGGTTAAGTTTAGTCTAGCAAGCTTACTAATTTGTGAAACAGTTCAGTATGGTGTTTATGTTGTACACTTGTTCTATACTCACAAACATTAGGTTAAGTTTAGTCTAGCAAGCTTACTAATTTGTGAAACAGTTCAGTATGGTGTTTATGTTGTACACTTGTTCTATACTCACAAACATTAGGTTAAGTTTAGTCTAGCGAGCTTACTAATTTGTGAAACAGTTCAGTATGGTGTTTATGTTGTACACTTGTTCTATACTCACAAACATTAGGTTAAGTTTAGTCTAGCGAGCTTACTAATTTGTGAAACAGTTCAGTATGGTGTTTATGTTGTACACTTGTTCTATACTCACAAACATTAGGTTAAGTTTAGTCTAGCGAGCTTACTAATTTGTGAAACAGTTCAGTATGGTGTTTATGTTGTACACTTGTTCTATACTCACAAACATTAGGTTAAGTTTAGTCTAGCGAGCTTACTAATTTGTGAAACAGTTCAGTATGGTGTTTATGTTGTACACTTGTTCTATACTCACAAACATTAGGTTAAGTTTAGTCTAGCGAGCTTACTAATTTGTGAAACAGTTCAGTATGGTGTTTATGTTGTACACTTGTTCTATACTCACAAACATTAGGTTAAGTTTAGTCTAGCGAGCTTACTAATTTGTGAAACAGTTCAGTATGGTGTTTATGTTGTACACTTGTTCTATACTCACAAACATTAGGTTAAGTTTAGTCTAGCGAGCTTACTAATTTGTGAAACAGTTCAGTATGGTGTTTATGTTGTACACTTGTTCTATACTCACAAACATCAGGTAAAGTATTATTACAGTGTTCATAGCATACCCTTAATAATTATAGAATGAGTAAAAAGGTGGAAATGAAAAGAATACAACAAAAGAGTGAGCATTGCAAGTGAATTACATGTGATTGAATGAGTAGCTTGATTTACAAAACAACCCACAAGCAGCTGGAAAATATCTGTGAATCGACGGAAATGCTTCACCATTTTTTACCGTTTTAGTAAATGGTGTTGGCCGTTTAGTCAAATGGGTATGGAATGCAACAATAAAAACTACAGTTAAAAAACTACTGTTTTACGGCTGTACTACGGAACGGAATTTGAAACTTTTTTTTGACTCCTACTGTACAACATCAATATCCAGCTGCTTGTGGGTTGTTTTGTAAAAGCTACTCATTCAATCACATGTAATTCACTTGCAATGCTCACTCTTTTGTTGTATTCTTTTCATTTCCACCTTTTTACTCATTCTATAATTATTAAATTATTAGCATGAAAGTTACATTTCTACGGCATACTACTAATTAATAAAACTACAATGAATTAAAAAAAAAGTCTGATAGTCAGACAAAAATTGTTCAAAATAATCGAATCGAATAGGGGTACAAACTGAACTGTAGCAGTTAGATAACATTGACATCAATGCAAATAAAATAATACATATAGTGCAACTCAATGGTTACTAACATAATCAATAAAAAGTAAAGACAAAAACTGTTAGGCAGTTCATTTGTATCTCCGTCTAACCTCCATGGCAGGTTTGTCAGCACCACCACTGCAGCCTTTGGTCAGTGACTCTTCATATACACTCAGTGATGACTCATTAGAGCCCAAGTCAGCTTTAACTGAAGGAGTTGAAAATTCCAATCTACATAATTATATACATGTAAAGCCACAATCAGAAACTAAACAAACAAACAAACAAACAAACAAACACAAGGGTTGACACACCTGACAACTACATCCAATACCCATTACTACTTGTTCCAGTGAACTAGAATAGAACTATGTTAGCAGCTGAAGTAGTTATTGTATGATTATGAGATCATAGATTTACTTTTCAAACTCGTCTGGCTGATGCTCCCCAGAGAATACTGTGAGAGGATTCTCCAATCCATGGCATTGGGGGCTGTGTTCAGATACACTGGAATCATCATTGTAAATGACAGGTTTATCATCACACCGATCCATTCTGCAGACAGTTTAGATGTTATTGGTAATACAAAATGACTTGGTGACAATAAATTAAACCCTCAAAACTTGTTAAGCCCTGCTTTTTGTGAAGCACTTGTTTTCTTCCCAGTTCACTTTCTATTAATTTTAGGATGCCACTCCCTGTTAAGCGCCCATTAAGTGCCCATTTCCTTACTGTTGGAGTTATAAGCAGGGGCACATAACAACTCGAGTCTACGGTATTACTACTATTCCCTAAAAAGGAATAACTTGTGTGCCTTTCCTTCATTCCATACAACATACACTACATGCCAAGATCACTTATGTATGACAACATACAAGTAGGGTGCATGAAGTAGTCTCAGAATGGGCACACATCCAAAACATTCAACTTACTTCAGATTTTCTCCCACATTTTCTTTTTTGAAGACAAAGCAATACACAATGTTACTGTTGTCACTGCAGCATTACCAACAAAGAAACATCAATAGCAGAGAAATATTGTAAAATGTAATTAAAAAAAAAAATCAGTGTTTATATGTATACACACACACATACACACTTTAAACATGTGTGCACACTCATGTAGATCCAAGCTCATACACACATACACGCATACATGTACATGCTCAGCAAATATGCACTGCCTTATTATTTTGTATTCCTCTCAATTTCACTGCATTGTTATCATAGTTTAACAAGGAACGTAACTAATGACTAATCAAATGAGTCAAATGAGGTAAGGGTTATTTATGGTGATTGCGTGACAAGCATAAAACAGCATTATTGTAATCATGACAAACAAAAATAAAAGTTATTTTTGTTAGTCGTGATTTATGTCGTTTATCTGGGGACCTCGATTAAATGGGCGGGAAATAAATTTCAATATTGCACAGTTGTATTAGATGCGCATACTCTTCGCATAACAGTTGGCTGCTAATGTTATGGAAAAAATAAATGAAAAAGAAAGAAAAAAGTAAAAAAGTTGATTTGGTGGATGTTAATGTTATGAAAGTAAAATAAGTGTAACAAATCTCCCAGTGGCTAAACTTACACAGATGAAGTCTCTTGAAAGGAATCACATTTCAGCTGTTTCTCTTCACTTGCAGGAGATAAAACCTGCTCTGATTTTATCCCAGAGGTATAGTTGGCCATTTCTCCATCTTGTTCTCCATCATAGATAGCTTCCTCCTCACAGTGGTCATCCACAGCCAATACGAAGACATTGTTGCTAGCCATGACAAGCTTGCATGGCTTCGAGTTCCTACCCAAATCATCACAAAATAAACAACTGCATTAGTTGGAATAAATAGGCATTAGATACTGAAATAATTAGCCTCCACTTGACGACCTCTGAAAGAGAATAAATTACAACATTCTTAAACACTGATGTTTACTTGTTTGTTTGTTACTCATTATATACTACACTTTCAACTGAACCGTGGTGTTAGTTGAACCCAGTAAATTAGGTAGTGATTACAATTACCTATGTATAAACGATTAAACAAACTAATTACAAAATAATCAATAAGCAACTTACATATCTGTGACTATTTTTATCAGCTTCTTGAGTTGTGTAAGTTCGGCCAACACAGATATGTAAGCCATGATAAGCTTGTGTGAAATTCACACTCAAGGGAATATCATGGACCCTTTACCAAACATTAATTGTATTCATGTGCAGGAAAAAACCAATACTATTATCATTGTAATCTACCTTTTAAATGTTTTGTACACTTGTATGCTAGATAAGACAGTTGACTAAGATTATAGTACTCTGATTAATGAGTTCTGGCATTACACCAATATCTTTTTAGAAAATAATGTTGATATGTAATATTAATCAATATAACTTAAAATAATTCACCATTAATGTAAGCATGAGTTCATACTGATTATGGTGTGAATTCACACCAATTGGCGTGTACTTCACACCCAATAGATGAGGTGTGTGTATCACACCATATTTTGGTGTGACTATTGTTACAAGTGATTCACGCTTAATTTGGTGAGAACTACACACCTTTTGGTTTTGCAATCAACAACAAATACTTTACACCACAAACTTGCAGCTTACAGAAAACTTACCTGAGTGCAAGCCCATCTGCAAGCAGCTCTGCTTCGTTTGACCTAAACAATTTGCAAAAATTGTGAAAAATAATACATATAAATGCATATAGCGCGTGCATAATCCGTAAATACACAAACAAACCGTACAAGCATATGTAATAGGCACAAAAAATACTACTAAAATCTAACAAACAAGGAACACAACCAAAGGTATTCTTATCTATTTGGATCTTATGCTTGTAATTAACACAATAAACAAAGTGACTCACATGAACCTTTCCCGATCTGGGTCTTTTTCGTCGTCTATCACAACAGCAGTACACATTCTGCACATTGATATAAAATTACAAGTGAATGTAGTAACATAAATATAATCCAATCCACTCACTTTGTAAGTGCAGCTTCATCCTTGATGCTCTTGCATGTTTCTTCTTGACCAGGGCTGTAGCAATTATAGGACTCTTTTGAAACACAAATAGGACTTAAAACTATCAAGGAGAGAGAGGGAGGAGGGGGAGGGGGAAGAGAGAGAGAGAGAAATTGATGATAGAAGTTGGGACTACTGTATATCCCACAGCTATATCAGTTTGTTCCTGACACCAGGATAGTGGGTCCCAGTCCATTCTCTTAGAATAGAGATATCAAGACCCCAGCTGAATCTTGAATGGGAGGAACTACTGTGATATATGTCATTGATGGAGTTTGGTGTTAAGGTTGGTGAAGTAGGTGTAAGTTAGAAGCACTTTCAATAGTGTAACTACAACTTTTCAGATGTTTTTGGTGCTAGACTATAACTAATAATTTCCGTAACATGTAATTGGCTAATATGCATCAATTATCCAACGATTAACTCACGTGAATATCCCAGAATGCAGCGACCTACAAAAAGTAACCATCAGTCAGCAATATTTAATCTTACATTGAATCATATATAAAAATAAAACTGGATGATGATGTAAACAATTATGTCCTTAAAAAAAAAATATTTGCATAAACCCCACAACTATTTCATTTATTTTTTGGTTTGGGTTTCCAATACAGAGTACACTATATTATTAAGTGTTAAGTGTTGACATAGCAATAATAACCAACAACAATAACTTACTCCAGTGCCTTGTCTTCCAATAATTCAATCGCATGCTCCCCACCTTCAGAAAGTCCCTCAACTTTGCAACTAAAAGTAAATAAGATTTACACTATGATTATAACAATTTGAAATCAATATGTAACTCACATTGGTGGATCACTGTCTGAAATGCTGTTGAGACTTGTGTCTGATCCTTCAATGTTGGACCTGAGTAAGTAAAAAAGAAATTATGTAAATGTATGCATAGCAGACACACTCTCAACAATTAATTCAACACTTAACCATCGTCTTGCACTGCTAGTTGGAAAGGTAACCTATAAATAAATTCAACTTTATACAACAAAGTGAGTGTGTAATGCCACACATTCAATTTATATTTTCTGACTTGAAGTAATCAAGGTACTGAGGTTGTGTTTTAATAAATAAAATACTACAATACTAAAACATAAACTAAAAAAATAAATTGTCAGGGGTAGTTGATTATAAAATGAGAGAACTTACTTTGCTGGAGCAGGTGCAGGAAGAGTTTGGAAAGTCACCACATCCCTAATAGTAGACTCATACATGCTATCCAACCTATGCCAAGAAATTTATGCAAACAATGAATAATTGATAATTTAGAAAAACGGAATACATACGTCACAATGGTGCCTCCCTTTTCGTTTGTGAGACTCATTCGAATAGTTTTTGGGCAAAACCTTTTGGGATCAGAATTGCTAAAAAAAAAAATAAATAATAATAGCTAAGTATAAACTGAATCATATGCATGTGTGGCATATAAAATAGCATGTGATTAAATACAAAAATTGATGACCATTTTGTATCAGCCTTGCTTCTACAATGTTAACAAAAAGACATAAGAATGTTTCTATAGCTGGGCGTTGGGGTAGCAGCTTGTTAACTACCACCAGTGCAACTAGTGACATCCAGTAACTAGAATCATTCTTTGACACTTAATAACCTGATCAATACCCAATAACTGAATACGTCCTTCACCTTTCGTTTCTAGTACAGTAATCTTACAACCATAACACCATTATCTTATAATGATTAATGACATAAATTGCATATTGTATTGACATGACATAATAACTAGTTAATATTATTTATTTGAACATGTTTACTTTGAAGAATATACACTTACGGTTGTACTTCCAGAGCAACAACATACAAATCACGACTTTTCTTCTTCCCTGAGCTGTAAATAAACAATAAAGTACAAGAAAAGGAAGTAACGTATGCACATTATGATAACTGTATTGTTTTCTATACAAACAACTAGAGGGAATAATTTATCCCAGCACACACCCATCCATCTAGATGTTTAACATACTGTCCTACTGACAACAAGAATTTACTAATGTGTTTTTAATACAATGTATTATTTTACCTGTGCTTGAAAAGTCTATGAACCATCAACAATAATAGTATTATTACGGAGGCTATCAAGATGGTAGTGATGATACTAACACTGAAATAAATTGGTAAATCCTCATCATCACCTTGTGGTGTCACAAAAATTTTACCATTGACATTTTTTGACTCATCCATAGTTTGTGGTCTTTCTGTTGCCTGCATACTTTCCATTGTATAATCTGCTGGCAAAGTTTCCATTGTACCATCAACTGTTATTACCTGGTTGTCAGATGATCCTGCCTCAACTGATGGCAATTCAACAATATTTTCTCTGTCATAGCAGGTGACATTCACCACAGTGGCCTCTAATGAAACTATGATTAAGGCGACAGACATCAAATTGTCTTTAGTCATGAGAATCCCTTGAACAGTAGCCGTGTTTCCGTCATCTGAAAATAATGTTCTAGCTCGTCCAACATTGTCAGATGCACTGAAACCAAGAGTTAATTCAGTGACTTCTACAAACTGTGGAGCTTGGCGTACCCCACACATGAATATGTGAGACAGTTGAGGTCCCTGGTGTACTATTGGTGCTGAAAAAACATAATCAAGTCGAATATCTGCACCTTTTGATATGTTATTCTTTACACGAGATATATTTTGAGAAGAAACGGTAGAAATGTTTCTGTTACTGTTACATGTCACTGAAAAACTGCCAGGACTGCTACCATTATGGAATGAGATTACAAGAACTGAGTCCATCTCTGCTTCATCATCCATTGTAGGTGTAGATGATAGCAAAGTTGCAGCATAAGTGTAATCAGGTCTCTCATCAAACAAGACGTCTCCAACATTATTTGTACGAAAACCACTGAGAGGTTGACCGTTGTATTCCCACTGCATAAAGCTTCCAATGTAGTTACAGCAGAAATAGTAGTCGGTATACGCTGTTGTACCAAGTCTATCCACAGCTTTTAGGAAGATCAACTGTGCCATAGAAGGAATTGCAATTGGGAGAATGTAGACTAAAATGCTTGTTAACTTGAACATGACCTGAAAAAGATAAGTTCATTGATTAGCTACAGCTGTAGAAGTAAACGCCGTCTCCACAGACACCAGACTACCCGGGTAGGCCTGCGAGACTAACACCCTCCAGCAATTGAGGCAGGGACTGAATCGACCCACAATATTGGAACAGTAGTTGTTTAGAAACAGTTTCCAGCTAGGGTCGCTAAAACGGAGCCTCTAACTTCAAGTCGCATTTACACTGATTGTCTTTATACTAGTGGTGTGCTTGAGCACAAATGACGAGCAAGTCTGCCTAGTTAGGTAACATAAAAGTACAGTATTGTTACTATTTTAGCTTAGTTCCTGCAAAACACTATAATAGCAGTTGACCATTAATTTTAGCAAATGAATACAAAATTACTCTCTTACATGAGTAATGGTAACTTCTGTAATAGTATCAAACTTAAGCCATTCTGACTACCTCAATTACCAGTATCTCTTGAAAAAGCTGTCAGCTACAAAAAAAAAAAGAAGAAAAAAAGCCAGTGTAACTTCTGTAGTATCAAGTTTAAGCTAAGTTTGACCATCTGAATTACTGATAACAAGCTCAGCTACAAAAACAAGACCATTTAGCATTCAAATACAAAATTACTGTGGTACTGCACGGAGGTTAATCCTCAGAGTTCCGCTAAGGAGGCTGACAAAGGGGGGTGGGGGGGGGGGGGGGGGGGGTATCCCAGAGTAGGACGGGAAATAACGACCACACTGATCGTGATCGGTCAGGCTAAGGGATGGTATCACTGCCACCAGAGTCCAGTAGCTCACCGAGGTCCAGGGTACAGCTAAGCCGATCCTTAACAGACTCTCAATTCACTTTTAAATGGATTAATTCTTAAATTAAGACTAGACTGACTTTGCACGCTACGCAGCTCTTTTAAGTCCAGAACTGCTGCACATTCAAGAACCCGCTTCCGTGGAGTACTTTACCCACCGGGCACGGCTACTACTATACTTACATGTATGATACATTGAACGAAACTCTGACATGACACACAACTGAACGATACACCAACTACTCTAAACGTTCTATTCTATGACTCTTTGTCTTCTCTCGAAGTCTGTCTCTCTCCTCTTCCATCTTCCTTGGAGGGCGCCCCGTCACCGGCAGTGTTACCAACCATCCAGGGTTTCCCTGGAGGATTATCCAGGGATTGGTAGTGTGATCCAGGGATCCAGGGATTGCTGCAAAAATCCAGGGAAAATGGGATATGGGCCATATCCAGAGTAGTCTTCCTTGGGGGTTGGTAAGTCTGTACTTACGGTCAAGATGAATCATGATTCACCTTGTTTTGCCAGCAACGATCTTGTCACAGAGTATCTTCTCAAGGCTGCAAAGTCAGCCACTCGCAGGAGTCTCCAAGAACATAAAAACACTACATAACCCAGTTTTTATGTTTTTACTTCTAGCTACATTTGTCTGTGTCATTGTTTCTGTGTGTGTGTGCATTTTAAGCATTTATCAGCCTCATATCCAGGAATTCTACCAAAATATCCAGGGAAAATGGGACCCATATCCAGGGTAGTCTTCCTTGGGGGTTGGTAAGTCTGCACGCGAAATTTGGTCCCCCGCCAAATACGGTCCCGCCGGACTGAAATTGGCAGCCAATCTGCTAATTTCGGTCCGCCCGGGTGCGTTCGAATTAAATAAAAATTGGCTTGGTGGATTCCAATCCTGTGGTTGATATTGACACCGATAAGGACGTACTTTTGTTGTTTTTTTACTGGGTCTTATTGTTAAAAATTTGAGATAACACAAATTAACCAAAACTACAGTCAATTGATAGTATAACTAAAAACTACTCATAATATTGAAGAAAAATTAAATTAGCTAATCTTCAAGGGAAAAAAATATAACTAAGCATTTAAGATACTTTTTAGAACTGGAATCTCTCAACCAAACCACACTAATAGCATTATTGGATGATGACTAGATTATACCGGAATTAAAAGGGAGATATGCTTCAGTTTGGATATGCATGAAGGCAGTTACAAGTTTCAAAGAATATTTACAATTGTATAAATTTGCAATAGATAGCGATGTACTAGCTTTTTAGATAACTGGGTTCCAGAGTTTCTAACAGGAATGTTTGTTGGAGATATAGCTATATGTTTTTCCACACCAAAATACATCATCTAAAGTTTATAATTATTGAGACCTGATTAATGATATTCATGAGTACCACTTATCGTGAATAGTTTAGGCAAAATATAATAAAGTATGTATGAATTTTATTACTGGTTGTATGTGCACGATGTATGTGCATGATGTGTGTGCATGATGTGTGTGCACTATGTGTGTGCACGATGTGTGTGCACTATGTGTGTGCACGATGTGTGTGCATGATGTGTGTGCATGATGTGTGTGCATGATGTGTGTGCACGATGTGTGTGCATGATGTGTGTGCATGATGTGTGTGCATGATGTGTGTGCACAATGTGTGAGCATGATGTGTGTGCACGATGCATGTGCATGAAGTATGTGCATGATGTGTGCACGATGTGTGTGCATGTGTGTGCATGACTGTACTGTGCATGTGTGCACGCATGGTATGTGTTGTACATGTGCACAAGTGTGTACAAGCTTGTGTGTGCATAGAGAAGTTTATACTAATCTTTAAAGAAACTCAAATACACTAAAATATTTCTGAGGTTTAAAAATTAAAATTCATTAGTCACAATAATCATTTATAGTAGCAATGATATTTTATATAGCATTCATTGCATAAGAGTCAATAATATCTTTTGGTGATTTATTACAATGTAACAAAGGTTTATCGCTTTAAATATCTGCTAAAAGTGAAGATTATTATAAAAGCAGTAACACCTATATTAACATATTTAGGAATAAATATGAAATGCAATGAAAATGGATCATTTAATGATGCTTGCTTCATTATAATCACTTCCTCTTTTCCATTCAATAGTGAAATCAAGAAGTTGGTGAAATTCATTGCAGATTCAATTAGTTGAAATGTTGTTGCATTAGATTAAAATTTTCAATTTTATGCCCTATAGAATATTGAGTTTGTGCATATACATACATACTTAAGTACATATATAATGTGTGTGTGTCATATGAATGGTAGTGATATGCATTATTTAATTAGTTTACCTGCACTATAATGAAAACTTGTGAATATTGCTTCATATCATGAGAAGATCTTCAAGAATGAAAGCTTAAACTACAAGATTTCCCAATAAAGTTATATTTTGTATTTGCCACTTTTCAGCATCACGACGTGTTTCAGTTATAATCACTTTAAAGTGCTCAAAAAGTTTGGACCAAATGTACATCACAAAATTCCCATCATTCACTAGTGTTGTAAACAATCCTAAAAAAAGAGATTTTTTGTTGGTCTGTTGAGAGTCAGACTATAGCATAGCAGTACCCCTAGAGTACAGAATTGGAGTGTTTGTTTGCCGGCTGGTTGTTGTAGCTCAATGGCAGAGCACTTGTACATTATGTAAACAGTCCTGGGTTCGATTCCGGTGGTGACCAAATATTTTTAATTCTGTATTGTTAAAAATGCCTGTGAAAAAGGGAGAATACATTTAATTTTAAAATACACAGCCATTTTAAAACCTTTCAGTGTTACAACTAAAAACTCCCTTAACAATAAATAACAAACAATAAAAATTAAAACCATTTGTGCATTTTTAAAATTAACAAGTAAACTTGAAATATTGCCATGTCAAATAAAACTTGATCTTTATATCGTGTAGAGATATATGTATGTGTTTGCATATGTGTTAGGCCACACGAATAAATTCATGTTACTCTTGTAGTCTAACCTGTATTGCTACCACCTGGGATAATGTTCAGGAAGGATGTACTGGTATAAAATGGTCATTATAAATGCAAGAACATTATTATACATGATTATATAAACATAATCCAATGATTTGACACTGCTGGCTCCTTTGGGTAACCAATGCAGACTTCAGCAAACAATTAACAACCAATGTGAAAGAATAATAATACAATGACCATGAATTCAAAGTTTATGAATTGATAAATAAAAAATGAAGTTTGTTTTGCATGATACATGACATGTTTAGGAATATTTGTGTATTACTTTCAGTTTACTTTAGTAAAAATTTTAAATCAAAACTTAGTTTACTAAAGCAACATTTTGAATCATTTAGTCTGGAAAGAACATGTCAAAACTCAATGTGTTATATGTATACTTTTATATTTCTTGTCAGCTCTGCTTTGTCTCAGGTATGTCATTTTAAGCTTTTGATATCATGTGTTTATATTGACTTTCTTTCAGCAATGCTATTACCAGGTTAATGATCATAACACATATTGTCTGGAAGACACTGTTCTATATAGCTGTTCAGATGACCTTGTAGGTCTGATTATAGTGGATATAAGTAGAAACTCTGAGACTGAATTTACAGCTAGCTACAGCTATCTTAGTACTACAGAGCCTTTCACAGATAACATACAAACATCATTGAGTCGTATTGAAATAGTTTTTAAGAATCTAACTTATATTTCCTCAATCATCACCATCACTAATGTGATGAATCTGGACAGTTATTTTCTGACCTGCAACGAGGAAACTCTCAGTTTAAATAACAGTCTTACTTCTTATTCAGAAGGTAATTATACTGAAAAAGAAAAACAATGCAAACTTAGGATAGTGTTTTACTAATGCAATTATTTAGAGTATATGGATAAGGTTTGATTTCAGATCTTATTGGGAGCAAGCATTGAGAAGCAAGTCAATATAGCTACTGGGATGTGCAAAGACGGGTGCAGAGGATTTTATACCATATGCTTGACATTATTTTATTACATTGTGGTATAATACTGGTGTCACAGTGTTAAATGCCACCCTTGTAAAAACCCCAGTTCTCCTGGTCTTCCTTCACAGATTATATTGACCCCCTCAATGTAAGACAAGAGAACGTTTTTATTTGGTGCAGAGTGACCCACTCAATTAACCATTCTGTTCAGTTTTATGTTCACTGACTTCAGATTTTAGCTGGTTCTTTTGGCTTTCATTGTTGAATTTGTAGGACAAAATGTTAAGGTGAATATTGCAAGCAGGCATTCACTGACAATTCACTTTTAGATATTTTGTTTAATAGGTCATATGTTGTTGCTTTCTTTTTTTAGGGATCACCCCAAAGCTTTCTTAGTCAAGTGGTTCTGCTTACAGTATTTTATTCAATTAAATGAAGCTATGATAATACTCTCAGCTAAATTCAGTAGAAATGTTTGTTTATTTGGCTATGTTGCTCTTTTAGTTGGGATTAACCAACACACTCTAATCTAGCAGTTCTACTTTCAGTTTAGCTTCAGAGTTGAATTAATAGAGTCATGATGATACTCAAAAATGTCTTATCTTTCTTTAGAAGGTGCTCTAAACATGTTTACGGTAACTATAAAATGACTTGAGGTTTTGTTCTTATTTTTTGTTCAGCACTGCAAAAAAGGGAGCTCATACAATACATACACCTTCATAATGTGTCTATACTTCATATCTGCAGTAGTAGAATGAGAAGTGTTAGTGAGAAGTAATAAATCTCTCTTTAATATTATTATGATTTTTGGATTTTTTGCACCAAATATAATTTGGTATTAAACTTTAGTCAAGCATCAAAGTTTTTTTTTTACTAATTGTCTTGAAAAAATAATATTTATCACTTATATTGTCTTCATTTTTAGTTTGAGGTGAATAAATATGATTATGCCAGATAAATATTCCTTGTATGAGAAAATACTGTAGTTATTAAGCTTTAGAATAGTTTGCATATTTCTTATAAGATAATATGCTTAGTGAAAATGTAGTAACAACATCAGTAAAATGAGAACAACTTGTATTATTGAACTTTGTGGAAAACCTGAGTTCATGGAAGGAGTTTTACAACAATTGTGAATAATAATAGTCTTCAATATCCTTATGCTATCAATGAGTAGTAAATTCATACTAGAGGGAAGCATTTTTCAATAAAAATGTTTTAACACAAGCGACCAGCAGATTTTTATTCTCATTGATAGTATAAAGGATGTTGTAGATTATTATTATTAAAAATTATACCAACTTTCTAGATGGGAGTTTCACTCTTGGGAAAAAAAATAGCCAGAACTCTTTCCATTATCTTGATTTATTTCCTTAAATTTCGCGATAAAAACAGTTTTCACTTTACATTTATTGCAACATAATAGCAGAGGACATGGTATACTGAGAGTATTGAATATGATGCAAGTATCCATGTCATCTACCGATATAAAAATATCATTGTCATACCCTTCATGAATAATAGTGAACAGATTTCCAACGAGAATTAAAATCACTTTATATTTAGTGTTGACTAGCCACTCCTCACTGCTGAAGTTTTTTTCCTGGTATTTCCTGCTAGTCATAATCAGTTTATTGAATTTCGAAAGTAAAAGACATAGTAAATTTTTTTTTAACTCTTTAAGATATAATCCTGATACTTGTTGATGGCCTTCAATATGCAATTGTTTGACAGAATAAAACTTACAGCTGTAGTTGTTTCATCAATCATAGCTCTATCATAACAACAACTTCCCCCCAATAATTACTTATCTTCACCATCATTCACACACTGATAACTGCTCTTAGAATGGTTGAATCATTTGATTAAAAAATATTTTTTATTGACTAGCAGAAATTACAATTATGGAGAACTAATTTTATGGTTTTAATGTAGAAAACCTGCTGGGTACTTTCAGTAAAAGAAAACCAATTTCTGATCATATTTTGTTTCACTATGCCAATAATTATATCTGCTTCATTAGTAAAATAAATGTTACTGTATGTATTTACTGATCATTTTAGATCTGTTACCTTCATACATAGAAATTGTACAAAATAGTCTCGCTCAAAAAAATACTTTCAACTTTACTGCTACTTGGAACTGTAGCAGAGTTAATTTTGATAACCAGTTTAATGTCTCTATTTCATCATCATCATCAACTGATGTATATGTAGTAAATGACTGTTTAACTTCTTTTATTCTACAAAACAACACGGAGTATACCATCAATGTGTCTATTTGTGTAAATGGATTATACAACTCTGTTTTCTATTTTGGTAAATACCACCCCTATGACAATCTTAAAATTCGATAACAATATGATTTTATTATTTTAGGAAGATGCCCATTAATCATAGGGTCTAACCAACTATTTCTGAAAAGCTATATTACATTTGTTAATCACAGCACAATAGCATTGTTACAGGATGATTCAAGTAATCAATCCTTTCTATTACATTTAAATAATCAAGGATACTGGAATTGGAGTACTTTTTTCTCTACAGGGTCAATGAGGAATATTACTGCTAAGTTTTACAGGACTCTTTTATTTACAGTGTGTAATCAACAATCAGTGTCTTTGAATTTAATTATTATTACTGTTAATATTAATATAATTATTATTATTAAACATCATGTTAAGTTTAATTAACATATTGGCTGTACATAATGGCATTTAGTTGCTACTATGATAACAAACTTAGTTTTAGTTGTGTTGACATAATGCTGTCATTTTATGCTAACAACTAGTTAGATATTCTGCACACAAATGCTTACAGTGACAAGATTTGTTTCATGAACACTTTACAACTTTTTTATTCAGATAATGACACTGAAATTGAGCAAGTAAGTAATAATCCAATTTATTCATTTGTCAAGTACTGTAGCTATAAGTTTTATATTTCTCTCCATACTGATACACTGTAGTTTATACTTTAGAGAGGACATTTAAAATGGCAAAAATAAATAAAAGTATTATTAATTATATGCAGTGTTACAAATACAACTAGAGGTTGGAGGAGGTGAATGGATTATTTGGTATCATTTGTGGTGAAAATGCTACGTATTCTGCACAGCTTATATATCTACTAAATAGTATTTAATATTTATTTTAATTTCCATAGTATCTTTAAAAATAATTATTCAAATGGTTTGGCCACCAAGTCAATGCATTTAATATTATCTTTTTTTCACTGTTTTTAACAGTCACTGATGGAGGCTCAACACAAGTTAATATTGTTGAGATAAGTAAGCTTTTTACGTAGTAAAAAGGGATCTTTATGAAAATATATTAATCTTGATACATATTATACATACACATAATGATATACATTGTATATAAATTATATTTCATACATACATATATATTAAATAGGTATATTGGAATATGCACTTGAACTTAATCTTTTTTATATATTATATAGTTGAAAGAGCATATAGGAAGTTATAAAACATTTTGAATCAAGAGTCTTTATCAGATATACCATACAAATGAGGAGTGCCTTACAGAGGTATATACATATATGTAATATTATAACTGCTGCATGGTTGAACGAAAGTAGTGTCGATTAGTTAATGTGGATACCATTTGGCAGTCTTTTTGCAGAGCACATAAGCAAGTTGTTAGAAGATGTATTAATTGGCATGGAACACTCTCACAACAACCGTATATATATTTGTCCTGATAGATAGCTATTAAATTATGTTTTATGAAAATTGTAACTTTGGAGTTCATGCTTTAAAAAGTGTACAAAATACACTCCAAGAGTATGCAATTCCTACTTAACAATCATCATACCTATGGTATGATATTGAAATGGCTGACTATCATGCTTAAAAAACATGATAGTCATACTTCATTTTATAATGTGTACCACCGCATTACTGGAAAGGTACCAGTGCAATGTGAGTTTCGACTGTAGAAGATCAAGAGTGTTGGAATCCATCGAAACCTTCTCTCACCCCAGCACCATGGCTGGGGTGAAATCAGAACAGCATATGGCACTGATCATGCAAAAGACCTGCCTAATATCATCTAATCATCACTACACTTTCATTCAACCACACATTGCTTTCATTCATTAGCATTTTATTTATTGTTTCATTCTCATTCCTCACTTATTGTATAGCAGATGAAGACTCTCTGGTCAAAACATCCCAACTTGCTATATGTTTCTATCATTTATAATGCCCCCAATTAATATCCTTAATAAGATAGAACTGCTCAGTAATGAGCCTGTACCATATTATGTTAGTATTTATTTATTTATTTATTTGTTGCTAATAGATTACTACAGGTACAACAACCAATTGTAACTGTTCCCAATGTATGAGTGATAATCAATCGAAATATATAAATGTTGCAATTATTTCAAGTATTGCATCATCAACATGTTTGCTTGGAGTAGTTGTTGGTGGAGTTGGATTAAAATTGGGACTTGCTATTAAAAACTTTAAAAAGAAATGTTTTCAACACAATTGTAATTATGAAACCAATATTTCTGTTTATGAAGATATTAGTTTGGAACGGAAAGTTCAAGTGTCTCCTAACATTGCTTATGAAGATGTACGAACAATAAAATAAATAAATATATATACTAACACTGTAGTGTTTATGGTTTAACTAAATAACAAAGCATAGCTATTTTTGTACATATTATAATAAATTAAAAAAATTTTTTTTTAATGTGTCTTGTTGTGGTTGAAATGTTACTTCCATTACATATTGCTTTGCCATCAAAACTTACTTTAATAGTAGTGAAAGTGATATATTCATTGTCATAAACTAGTGATTATTTCAGGAAAGTAATACAGTTACTATACCTATTATTGTTGGGGGGTCTCATTTTATTTTCAGTGAATTTATTAGTAGAGTAGAGCTAAGTCCTACTACCTTGCAATCACATACATAGTAGCTATAGGCTAATCAATAATTTATTCGAAAATTAAATTTGGAACAACATTCCATGAACTCTGACAGTAAAGAGTGATTGTGGCAGCCATAGCATTACAGAGAGAATTGTAACAACCTTGGTAGTTCAAAACCTTAAGTTTTTTTTAAGTATGAGTCATCTATTTTTTTTTAATTCTGGAACTTCTGATCATCGATTATGTATGAACCAGTAAAGACAAAAACAGCATATCAATTCTGACAAAGGTGCTTCACCTAGGATCCTAGATTGGTAGACTACGCACACAAAACAATTTCTGACTCAACTATATATCTGCTGTGCAGATTTCCCAGGCATCAGGTATGAAAAGGTATCCTCCCTTTTGTATTTTAGATAGAGTATTGACCATTATTTATCGCTCAGCAACAAACTCTCTTACTCCAATGAATTTTATGTGCTCAGACTGGCCTAACAAAAATTTTATTGCTTAACTTCACACCCAGTGTACACCCGAAATGTAGATAGATATGTACTTTAAATTTTGTTACAGCATGCACATGAAGGCAACATATCAAGGTCATTATACTGAATTATGCAGTTACAGAACTTATATTAACAACTCCTTTATTCTCTTAACGTAATAAGGTGTTTGCAACGTCCAAACCGATACTTGAAACCTTATTGCTTTATATAATGTCTGGTAAATCTCAGCATCAGATATACCCTATTGCATTATGCATTGGCACACAAACAAGCACTTTAACAACTGTACAGTGTTAAAAATGAGGAGTTCAGGTAACCCCAAGAGTGGGGTTCCAGTTACTGGGCAAATTAAAATCCCCTTGGATGGTCACAGTAACTCTTCTGGGGAGTAAAAAAAATTTGTGTAGCATAGTCTGACGAAGAAGCATAACAATCACTGAAGGTTAGCAATTCTACTGCAAACTAAATAAAAAAAAGAAGAAGGATGTTTCTTCATCCCATGCTTAACATCCATCTCCCTTGTGATACTTACCATTAGCTTCTCTGTTAACTTACGTGTTCCAGTGTTCACTCTGTGATATCACAGAGTGAACACTGGCTTTATGTTAGGTATAGTATTTTAAATTTTGCGATGGGTTATTAGACTCATGACTATCATTAAAACATCTTAACTACCATCCATGGAGTTCCACAGCACAGCATGTTTTTTTTATTCATTGAATATTTTTACGGGATGTTCAAGGGTTAACTGAAAGATTAGATAGCTATATACTATCCTTCATATTGAGTAATTCAGTAAGAGACTGATTGTTTACTCATTCATGTCATAGCTACCACCTCTATACAGCTAGCTATACTGCAATCATCACAATTTCACTAATTTCTAATTGGAATAATAAGAGAATAGTACAACATTTTCAAGAATAATATAATTATATATAAATCAATTTGTTAGAATAAAAAAGAATAAGTCAAAAAAATTGTAGCATAATTTGGCAGGCCATAGCCTCCACACTTGCCTATAAGGGGGGTGGAGGGAGATCATATTGCAGAGAAAACCAGCATTTCATTTGTCTTTTTGACACAAAATCAAGGTTAAATTAATAATAGTAAATCAAGTGGTGAAATCTTTTTCTTGTATTAGACTAGTTAATTCAGACCAACTCAGGCTACACTCCAACTTCAACTTGGATCACAACTATATATTATATTTGTTTAATATATATTTTATAAGTAAATGAAACAATTGATAAATTTATTAGCTATAACTTTAGTTACAAGTTAACAGTGCTATACTGCTGAATCTTGTGAATTTCAAAATATTTCTTGGAACACAGTAGGTAGAATCGACTGTTTTTTACTCTTGTTTCAGTCTGCGTTATCCATCTGCTGCACATTACCTGCAGGTAGTCTCGTAGAACAGACAATGGAGGGGCGGTAACACGTGGGTTGAGTGGTCAACTAGAGTGATGTAATGTATGCTAAGCTCACGTCCATAATCTCGCGAGTAGTGGTGGCAGTAAAAAGTCACTAAAATATCACACCATTAAATCCTACCGCAGCGGAGGGAAACTTGACCACAATCACCCAGTATGCTGACAGAGCAAACACAATTCGTACACGCAGACCCTTTCGACCGTAGTGTGATTGGGTAAAGGGTCTGGCGCGAGACTAACCTGCAGATAAGAAAAACCAGTTTACTACAGCTGGGATTCAGTGGTTTTGGCGACGTTGCTGGGGCCAGTCCGGAAGGTAAGGACGAAGTTAAGATGTTATTTAGGAGTAGTTCAATGGTCAAAGCTAGTAAGCTTTTGAGCAAGGCATCCCAAATGGCTAATCAGGGGTGTTTTAGTTTCGTTTTTGTGTTTTTAATAAATGTAATAAGATTTAAGTCCATCCAATAATGTTGAAATTGGTGTAGAAATTAATACTGAATTTTTTGAATTTTTTTAGTATAATGGATCTTTAGGTACATTTATAAAACTTGCTTTTCTCAGTATTTGCTATCCCAAATTAATGGAATTATTAATTATTATGGAATCCAGTAATCCTTCATTATTGTCCTTGTAATTGTGCTGCACCCGATTAATCATTGGAGCTTACACTGTTTACCAATGAACTTGCCTTTTTTTATTAATCATGTAGTACTTGGGTAAGTGGCTTGATACTTGATATGTAGTTTCGTGTAGCTAGACCCTTTACTAAGCGCAGCGTGGGAAAAGGTCTGGTCAACTGACATAGATCAAGTTGTGAAGTTTTTCCTGGGCTGGGAAGAACAATAGAGAAGACAATAGAGGGGCAATATTATGTGGGTGGAGTGGTCTAACCCAACAACTTAAGTATGCGAGCATATTGATTTCCATTCACAAAGCAGGAACAAAGAATAAGTCCCAATAATATTGATAATAATTATCTGCGGGAACTTACCGCCATCTCCTAATTAGCTGACAGTGTAAGCAAAACTCTCTATGTCAGTTCACCTGACCCTTACCCGTGTTGCAATTAGTAAAGGGTCTGACTATGTGAGACCACTCCATATTTACTCAGCAGTGGTGTAGGAAAATATAGTATCATTTCTAGCAGTTACTATTTATGTTTCACTGATGATGGCTAGCTGAATAGCAGCCGAAACGTTTGATTAAAAAACATTTATGACCAGTGGATTTAACTTTAATAATCAAGGTTGTCTATACCTAGTCAAACTAATATACAGGTGTAGGAAGATGTTTCGGCATGAGGGAGGGGAAGGAGTGGGGGGACAGGGGGCTCTAAAGGCATGTTTTTTGTGGATAAAATTTTTTCCTTAGTGCCCCGAAACTATGGAGGGGCTCCAGCCCTCAGAGCTCACCTACGCCACTGAGGCATAAGTGATAGTTTTAATAGGATCTCTAGAGGTAGTAGGTTGGTTGTGCAAAAGTGCCTGTCAGTTTGTAAATGGTTTAAATTCATAGTTGCTAGACCTTTGCAGCCCAAGCATTCAACACCACTAATTAAGCGTAATTGACAATAATTGCTAAATTACTTGTTGATAAGTTATTGTTGCATAAATTATACTATTAGGCAATGGATCTAAGAAGCTTTATTTATTTCCTTCTGATTTTTGGTCCTACTTCTGGGCAATTGAGTTTCCTTACAGCTGTGGATAGACTTAATACATCGTATACAGACTACTATTTCTGCTGTAACTACATTGGACGGTTTATTCTGTGGGGATATAACAATAAACCTCTCAGTGGATTTAGTACAAATGAAGTTGGAAATGTTTTGTTTGATGAAAGAAATGATTACACCTATGCTGCAACTTTGCTATCGTCTCAACCTACATTTAACGGTGAATCTAAGTTGGACTCAGTTCTTGTGATCTCATTCCATAATGACATGATTCCTGGCAATTTATCAGTGACTTGTAACAGTAACAGAAACGTTTCTACTGTTTTTCCTGAAAATATGTCTACTGCAAAAAATTCCATAGCAAAAGGTGCTGATATTCAACTTGACTATGTTGTATCAGAACCAATAGTACGCAGGGGACATCAATATCTGTCTCACATATTCATATGTGGGGTACGTCAAGCTCCACAGTTTGTAGAAGTAACTGGAACACCTCTTCGTTTCAGTAGCTCTGACCATGCTGGACAAGCTAGAACATTATTTTCAAATGATAGAAACACGGCTATTGTTCAAGGAATTCTCATGGCTAGAGACAATTTGATATCTGTCGCCTTAATCATAGTTTCACTAGAGGCCAGTGTGGTGAATGTCACCTGCTATGACAGAGAGAATATTGTTGAATTGCCTTCAGTTGAGGCAGTATCATCTGACAACCAGGTAGTAACAGTTGATGGTACAATGGAATTGTCACCAGACGGTAAAACGGAAACTATGCAGACAACAGAAATATCACAAACTATGTATGAGTCAAACAACTTCACTAGCGACATTTTAGCAATAGTTCCTGATGATGGTGGGAATGTTTCAACATTTTATATAGTGGGTATATCTGTCCTCATAATCATCACAATAATAATAATACTACCAATGCTTATCAAGTACAGGTAAGCATGACTTCAGTTATTGGCAGTATGTTATTGACTCTATTTTCGTAATACACAGGTTTTTTGTATTAAAATATTTCAATACACAGTTTTGTATGATAATTACGTCAATACAAAATATTTGTATTATCAATAGGACAGGTTTCTGTCATTTTTTTTCAATTGTCTGTATAATCCAAATAGTGCACACTAAAGTGTTTTTTTTTCAATGAGTAAAATCGCTATCCTGTGCTAGTTTATTATAACAGTACGTGGGACTGCATTTAGGGGGGCAGGGGGGGGGGGGGTTGACTACCCCACTAGTAGTTATTATATTGCAACTTTACTTACATAACGCTTATAACACGTATGATGCATTTAGATTAGTACTTTTTGAGAATACTGGTTATGTAAATAAACAAATTACAGACAGCCTAAGCTTTCCTAATGTATTATCTTATTTTTTATTGAGATACATATTGGTGAAAAGCTTGGTTTAAACATCTGGCTCTGTGGTAAATCAAATATATATTTATACCCTTCTTAGGTTTAATAAAAAAAAACAATTTAATTTTTAAAGGGCAGCATCGATATATATTATACATGTATATTATATATTATATTGTTCGTTATAAAAGTTTGCCTATGCGTACACAACTAATGATATTAAAAATTCACTCCCACCCCACCCCATCTAGCTGTGGCCCTGCTACGTATATTGCACTTATTGTGAAAACAGAAATAATACTCTGTATTCCTGTACGCTTACAAGAAGCCCCAAATATAGCATTCAATTTTCAGAAGCAACATGCAGGACTACTGGAATGCTTACCTCAAAGCTCTCTGTAACTGGTCCCATAACAGCTGATCCAACCAGACTTGACCACAGCCACTTGAAATGAGGTTTGCAGCTCTATTCTGTGCTGGTCTTGTCCACACCAAGTGGTCTAGTACTTACTCAACTGTATCTAACCCAAGAAAGATAAGCTTTAGTTAGTCTTCCCTAAGATTTTTAAGAAAAAAACATTACCAGCCACACTCACATAACAATAAATGGATGTAAATCATAACAAATTGAGTGTTTAACACAGTATATGTTGGTCAGATTTCACTTGAGTTATTATGACCAGAAAATTTGTATTTTTCCACAAAAATTAATTAATAATTACTTGAAATTATGCAAACTGATTATCTTGTTTATCTTTTTTTAATATAAATAAACAAAGATATTGATAACGAGATTCCTAACAGAAGTGATTGTTAAACATGCAGCTTAACAATCACTTCTGTTAGGAAGTCTAGCATATGGCTACTGGAATACTGACCTTTGAGTGTCTGTTCGCTCAAATTAAGTTATAGTATGTAGTTCTGAAGTACAGAATTTAGCAATTAGAAAGTGAACATGGCATGCACTCTGTCTGAACACTTGTAGCAATTCTGAGCTTGTCAGGAATTGAGCTTTTACCAGACCATTATAACTTCAAATGTTAGCTCTTCCTTGTGCAGATTTACTAGTATTTTTTGGCATAATAGTTAGTAGTTTTTTAACAATAAATTTTTGCGGGAAACTCTTTACAGAAAAACAAATTCGTACATTTTTATGGATCCTACTTGTCGTCATTAATACCTAATCATTTAATGCCGACACAAGCAAATGGTTAATTAATACACACGTGCACACTACTTTAGCTTTAAGCTTATCCAGTATGTGTTAATTATTGCTTAAATAGCTGCAGAGTTTTGAAAAAGAGGAGACAAGATTTGAATTGGGATGTCCAAATACAGTTGCCAAAGTGAGTTTTCCCCACTATGTTTATTAGCACATTTTGATGGAACAGTGTAAGTGAAATTAAGATATTGGCACATAATTTATGAAATTTCTGTCCATCTAGTTGTGGGTAATAATTATGTGAGTGCTAGGTATTTTTAATTATAATATTAAAAACTATAGGTTTTGGTGTAGAGTTTGTGGTAGGATGTGAGGGAGACAACTAGGGAGTAGCTGCCACCAGAGTGTCAAGAGCTCACACACAACCCTATTACAGGCCCTTAGCTAGCCAGCTGCTTGGAAAGTGGCACAGCAGGCTAATGTATATAGTAAAAGGTGATGTGGGTTAATTGGAGTGCATGAAATTCGCTAGATAGAAATAATAGATTAATAATGCATGCTTATAACATGGCCGTAGCAAGCGGTCCGGTTGGTCCGGTTTTGGCCGGACCAATATTTTCACCTTGTAGCCACACCCACCTTAGTTGCTGCGTAGAGCATGCGCGTAGGTTCAAGGATTTGCAGCTGTTACGTTCTCCTTCTAGCCCGTTATTCACTTGTGGAGCATATTCATGGCCGTAGCATGCGGTCCGGTTTTTTCCGGACCGATATGTTCACCTCGTAGCCACACCCACTTTAGTTGTTGTGTGTAGAGAGCATGCACGCTGATTTATTCCAGTGTTAGGTTCTCTTCGCCATTTTTCACCTGGAGCTTTATTGGTTTGCTCGCTATCATTGAGCGGCCCATAATAGCTAATCCGTCAATTTCGGACGTTTTCTTCAGATTCCTTTCTACCAAGTAAGTCTCGGTCTAAATAATCTGATGCTTTTCCACTCCCATAAACAAAGAACAGATGCCATTTGTCTCAAAACAGTTGTAGAAATATTTTTATTGGAGATTCCATTTACAGATCGAATATTTTTGGAAAGTGCTAGTCAACAATTACCATTTTATGCATAAATAATATATAATCAATCTACAAATAACAAATTAATAAAAGTATAACAAAATGAAAAAAATATATATTGTCTTCTTATCCCATCCTTTGCACTTGGCTGCTGAATGGGTCGATTTGTTGACAGAAGGTAATTTTCTTGAAATTGCATAATAAACTACATTGTACATAGATGACACAAATAAATAATTAAATAAATATTATATATAATATATACAGGAAATTAATTGACCACAGACCACACCTACATCCTGGCCTGACCAACCAAAATTTGCTTGCTACGGGCTTGTATAAAGGATAGTGATAGATGTTCAGGGTTCAAGTAGGAGTGGCTAAAGGTGTGGTCCTTCATGTGGGAGGTTCTACCACAGAATTATACAACATATGTAGCCTTGTGGTGGTACACTCTACTGATAAGGAGACCAATTAAACCACATGAACTTTTGTAGTTAACCAGCCACACTGTGTATTTACTTGGGGAGGGGTGGGAAGCACATAATGATGTAGCAACTAGTATTTTCCTGATTCATTTACTCTTACACTCTCACTTTCACCTTTAATGTATACTAAAATAGTTCAAAATGTTTCCTTCAGTACAAATGGAGAGGTAGCTTGCCTAGCTATGAAGACAATTAGTGTCATTTTTCATAGAATATCATAGTTCATAAAGTGGTAAACAATCAAGTGGAAGTTCAAGGGGATAGGTCTGTTCCAAGGCTTTTTCAAGGACCAGAAGTCAGTATTATAATATTAGTGATCTATGTCTTACAAATAATATCCATATAATATGCTAATGACCTCTGTCTCCAACTTGTACACATGTGATATTATCTCACTTTGCTGTGCTCACCAGTAAACATTATAATAATTGGCCTACATTGAATGTAAATAATTCAACGTTCTAACATTAATAACTCTTGTATAAATAAAACATTTTCAATGCAGTATTGAGGACGGCAATGGTGCCACTAAATTGGAGGACATCCATATAAGGTATTGTAGTTTAGAAGATGCATCTGCTACTAATATATTTACCACATATTATACTGTATATTATTTAATATGACCAGCAATAATGATAATGGCTCTACTGTGAGTAGCGAAGGATCCGAGAAAAGTATTGTTGATATTGCTGATAGTGATTCGCCAATGTAAGTTATTGATTTTATATTGTTATGTTCAGTGTATAAACAATTTTTTTTCTTCTAGTTGTGTTGAATTGGAAGTACATGCTGAAGATAGTCAGGAAGAGAGTCAGGAAGGGAGTGGTTTTAATGTCAATAAAGACAAACATTCAAAGTAAGTTTGCTGATTTTTTTGTTTTGTTTTTCAATAATTAACATTTCCATAGTGAAAACCCTCAGCACACACAAAACGTATTATGGGTACTTGTAATTTGCGAGTGAGAAGTAGTGTCTGCAGTGTTTACACCTTTTAGGTGGTTCAGGTTAGTTTATATAGTGGGGTAGGAAGCCTTTGAATACCCATGTAAACTAAGTTAGCATCAAGACCACATGGGCTATACTCGTTGCTATGTCACAACACCCTTAGGTCAATTTGACCAGTTGACCACAATGTAATTAGTAGCACCGCCGTAACTAGCCTTAAGCATTGTTATTCTTTCCGGCAAACAATATTATAAATATCATTTCACAGTTACTGGAATAGAACTGCTCTTGCATTTTTGCAACTTGTTAAATAAATATGATGGAGAAATTACTCCATTCATGACAATCTAGATGAGATCATTGTCAAATTATGTTGACTATTTTTGCTGACTTGGTGATGGGGAATCCCCTGCTCACCTCAGGAATTTGTAGAGTGCTTTGAGGGTGAGGGACTAGACAAGAGACAATAATTTGACAAAATACATTGTTTTTTTATTTATTATTATTAGGGTGTAGCCATAGGTTAGCTTGTTATAGCTGGTTATGTATGTTCCTTAGCTATATTGGCTAGCATCAAGTTGGCAGGGGTCCTATGAAACAGCCAGTGAACATAATATATGTTTATTATGTGTACTGTTTGTATATATCACTTATTACATGAGTCAGAATGTGATATGGCAGAAATATTTCATAGTAGGCTAATTTATTTTCAAGAGCCAGAGGGAGTGAAAATAAAGCCTGAGAGTGTATCTAGCCATATCACTCTGACAAGTGTAAAACATGGTTTGTTCCACACTGGATATCTTCACTACAGTATTTTGTACTAGGGTTGGTAACTCTGGTGTAAAGTTATCTGTAAAGCTCTTCTATAGGGGCTCTCCCCACCCCCAGCTGATATTTTAGCAGCTGCTAGCCTAGTTAGATAAGCTTCACTTCTGGAAGGTAGCTGTAAAATCCCAGAAAACCTCAGGGAAAGGTAGAGTGATTGCTGTAACTACTAGGTACCATTGGGTGTAGTGAGCTTGCACAACTGAATGAGATAACACATTACAGTGGCACTATCCAGTATGTGTGATGGATATTTAAAAATAATTTGTATTGTGTGCTTATTATATAATAATGTCAATACTTGCCTGAATCACTGATGAAATCAATGCACTATGAGTTCAGTAGCAGTAATTTTATGATCACAACTAACAGGAAATTAATTGCCAAAAACAATTAGCATCAGCGATTTAATAATAATTTCAATCAGGGCTTTATAAGGAGGGTGGAGGCCCCGGAATTCCCTTCCCCCCAGAGAAAGTTACCCCTCTTCCCCCCCCCCCCCCCACCCCCCAAGAAACCTGTATTTTTTAATTATCATTATAAATGGTAACTCAGAGCATTAAATTCTTAATCAAAGCACAATTCTTCTATTTTTTGTTCGAAAATCAGCTAGGCTGAGCTGTCTCAGTGTCACTTCCACCATCATTCTTACTCTGAGTCATTTACTCATGATCACTGGTACTAGCTTGATTTTGGAAATATTTCCTGATATCCATCTTAGATTCAGAACATTCATAATGCTAGGGCCTTCTATATAGAGCCTCTCAAGACTACTTAGCTTGACACCTCTGAAGTGTAACAGTTGACAATTTAAAATCAGATGTCATACTAGCATTACCCCCCCCCCCCCTCCCCTACCAAAAAATCCCCTGTATGAAGCCCTGTAAATGATATGCTTTTTACTACTGACTATTCTCTTGTTTTGTAGGCCATTGGACAGCTATCTTGTGGAACCATTCAAGTGAGTTAAGTGTTGGATAATGGATATACATTGTGACATCACATATACATACCTGTGGTCAAGTATATATTCACCAGTCTGGCGCAGGACTAGGATATAAGTAATTGTGGGCAATATTTGCATATTTGAATTCATACAGAATATTTGTCTTGGGGTGGGGGTGGGAGAAGGGTGAGAGGAGTAGAGGGGGGAGAGAAACATATTTCAGGCATCAGTGAAAAACTTTATTTAGTATTTCCAGTGAGTATAATTTGTGGTATGAAACTGAAATTACATTTTAGGAAAAATATAATTTCAGAAGTTTAAAGACCAAATCCTGTATTGTTATTTTGTTTGTTTGCAAAGAAATCAATCCAATATATAGCGTAATGGAAGAATTTTTGTCAAAGTGGGCTCTATTGCAAATAAAAAATAAACTGGATTATAAAATCATGATCACTGGAAAAAAGTATTAGGCTCCCAGAGGTCTCAGAAAACCTAAGTTATGATGTGTTTACTAGAATAATATTTTGTTATCAATATAAGTGATAATTATCATGCCTTCAACTCCAGCTAGTGCATCAGCGGAAATGTCTTTAATATCTTAAAATCTGAACCAGTAAACTGAAGAGAACTTGGCATCGTTGATACGAGTTGTCATTGGATGTTGCGCACTAGGAGGAATGTATTTTATTGAATTATTAGACAGAATAATAACAGGATGATGCGCTTTCATGTTGTGTCATTGTCTGTTTTTTCTTTGTTGTTGTTTTTGTTGTTGTTTTGTTTAATATTGTTGCTTGTTCGAAAGGGGATAATTAGTTTAGAAGTTTGAATTAGATTAGTTACATGGGGAACTTTGCTAGGGTAGGAAATTTCCTCTTGAAGGGAGTGTTTTCCTTCCTTTCCCCCTCTATTATTATGAATCCTTGTATTGGAATACGAATTACAGACAACCATTATTTTCATAATATGATTTATTATTTTGCTGTCTATTTTTTCAATTTCTAACTGTTACCTTGTGAATACTTGCATATATTAAGCGAAGCAATAACTTCTGTTTGTCAGCATTTACTCGAGGAGCATGCCCAATAATTTGACAAACTGAATTCTTCAGCTGAATATTTTTATGGCTTTCATTGATGAGAAGCCTAAACCCTCTCATGCGGGTGCTTTACAATTGCACTTCTCTGTATGACCGTGTCCAAGTGAGTAGGTACTTATGTTAACTTCGTGCTATTCTTTAGCTAAGCAGTAGCTGCAAAACTCTACACTTTCATACACACTTGTTCACTATAGTGACTTATAGACGACACTAGACTGACCTTCATGACTATTGACAATCAATTTTCAATTAAAAAACTATTGTAGTGTAAGGCGTGTATCTATGACAAACAGCGCATTAGCTAAGGTAACTTACCACTGCCACTAATTCATATAGAAAATGAACGTGGAAAGTTTGTAAGACCTAACTATGTCCGCAAAATTTCAGATATAATATGTCAGAGACAACTTAATTCAAAGAAAAAATATCTTTAGGTGACTCAAACCAAAGGATTTTTTATCATTAAGCGAACACAAAAATGCAAGGGGGGTCAAAGTACAAAATGACATTACATGCATCTACACATAAAAATGAATAAATATCCTAATTTCTTAAATTGTGTAATCCTGGTAGTATCTCCCTGAATTGTCAATTATTATCTCATACATTAGCAAGAAACCCTATATCTACTCACTTGGGAAGCCATGCAAGATTAGTTCATTTCATGTTGCTGGACACTATAAAGGGGATTTCCCTAAGCTTTGGGAAAGCCCCACAATCAGAACAGCCATATGGGAATAATGAGCCTAGCCGGGTTGTTACTGTAGAAATTCTAAGTAGGAGTTGAGTAGATACATGTGTATATGCCTGCATACACAGGATATGCATAGTTTCCCCCCTATCATTAGCATGTTAACTATGTATGTGACTGTTCACAGGAAATCAGGCACAACATGGCACATATGTGACCGTCTACAGGAAAACCGGGCAGAACGTGGCGTGCGTAAATATCGAGAAAAGATCGATCGATTTCTTAAAAATGTATTGTTTCAAGCCGACGGAAGGGAACAGTTAGGTCTATTATAGTGGGAACGACTTAAGCTACGACGATAAAACTTGGAGAGCTCAATATCTGGACGCCGACAACTCTGCAAGTGCAAAAAAATTTTTTTCGAAGGGTGCCGCGTTGTGCCCGGTTTTCCTGTAGACGGTCACATATAAACATCAGTACAATATTCGTTTTCTGATCTACTTTGATATTATTGATATTGGAGAATTTCAATGATTAAAGTGAATATGGGTCAGGTGACCTAGCAGCTAATTAGCATAAATATACATAAAACAAATAAAGTATTTGAAACTCTTGGTGAGAAGATTATACCATATTATATTTGTACTAATTTGTGGGTTATGTATGGGTGGATCTAAAAACTCTAATTCCTTTTCATGTTAAAAAAAGAAGTTAAAATTGACTCATGGGATAATTTTAATCATTGGTAATTTGTATACACATCAAAAAGCCCCCTCCCCCTCCCACCTTTTGAAATGCTGAACTTTCTCTTAGCCAATTACCATATTTCCTGTATCAAGGCCTGTCTATATATCTGCATGTTTCAAAGTCCTTATTTATAATGGTTACAGCCCTGGTGAAGAAGAAAGAGGCAGAAGTAACAAGGATGCAATTGCTCTTTCTAAGTAAGTGAAGTGGAGTTTGTAGTTTTTTTAATTTTTTTCACTTATAATAAATTGCAGGAGGAGCATTGCTAAGATAGAGAAGAAAGATTCTGAACGAAAACATGCTATGTGAGTTATGTAGTTTGGCTTATGTGACACGAGATCTAATTTGATTGGAGTACCTTTGTTTTTTTAATTGGTTTCCAGTGTTCCCATTCATTTATATATCCCTGTGTTTGTAGTTTGAATTGATAGTAGCTATTCTACGAAAAAAGTTGCCTGCTACATAATATATGACTATAATTATCATGCTATTTCAAACACCTAAGACCTTTTCTAATAACACTAAGAATATGTTTACTCATCATAGTTAAACTGCTACATAATATATGACTATAACTGTCATGCCATTTCAAACACCTAAGACATTTCTAATAACACTATTTTGTTTACTCATCATAGTATGTGCAAACTTCATATGTCCTTTTTTAGTCTTTTTTATCTCTATTTGTAAGGACAGGTACAATGTAAAAAACAATTTTTTGCACTTGTATATTTGTTGGTATCCAGATATTGAGCTTTCCAAGTTTAATTGTAGTTTGTTCAACCATTGCTAGTGTACTCTCGACTTATCTATTTCATTGTACAGGCTTCTTTAATACTTTTTTAATGAGGAGTTGATAAATCTTTTCCCGATATTTAAAATGAGCAGGTATACCATTATTTACCTTGTTAAATTTATTTCCATAATAAACAAGCTGATTCCCATGCAGCAAAAAGTATGAGAACAGCGCTATTTCTATTCACTTTCCATACATTGAACGCCAGTTGATTACAGTTCAGGCATTAAAGAAAGGTGTTGGAGGTGATCAAGTGGCATCTCATATTATCATAACTAATACTTTTATTTTGTTATAGTTTGGATAGGAAGTCACACTTATGTGAGCTTATCTTGGTGGGTATTAATACTGTGGTGAAATGTGTTCAAGACTACACATTAGAGGAAGACGATGAACCCATATCTGATGAGGAATTGGATGGGGAAATGAGTATGGAAATTGCCAGTAAACAGTATCAGATGAATGCAGGAGGGGTGCTTTACAGTGAAGAGAATTACAATCATGAGCAGAGAAGGGATATCTCACAAGAGACATCATCTGTGTAAGTTAAGCCATCAATGAGCTAATGTAGACTGCATTTCACTGTTAGGCCTATTAAGTGTGAAGTGGAATTGAAGTAGACAGTGCAGGAAGCACTCAATAGGTGTATTGATGTGCGAGACAATGAACTGTCTTGTAATTAGTACTGTTTCTTTGGATTGTATGTGGGTGTTGTTCATTTGTTCATTTTAAACCCGTCGCATAAAAAAAATTTAAATATATTTTTTCAGGACAATTACTTGGAGTACTTTATGCTTGCAACACCCTTCTCTCTTTTTTTCATGCTGAAACTAAACTAGGAGCTCCTCTCTTATTTAAACACTGGCAAATTGTAAGCTTTTTCTTGATAGATAATGCGTTTCTTTGCTACTAGCAATCATTTTCACGTTTCCAGCCATTACAGCTGAGTTTAAATCTGGAAGTATCTGCTTGTGCAATAAAAAATAAATAAAAGAAGACTGAAATAACTATGATTAAATGAACATGCATTTTTTTTCTCATTTGATTAATTGTCTGCGGATGATACACATACCGATAATTGAGATTTAATGGTATATGCTTATTAATTGCTGTTTTATTTTTCTGTTTATTACTACAGAGACGAAGAAGACACAACATATTGCTTTGTCACTAAAGAAAATATGAGGTAAGTGATTTTTAGGTATTTTGCCCCTCTGTCATCTTTAATGATATAGCACCTAATATATGGAAGAAAAAGGTCTTCATATTTCACTTTTTAGGGAAATAGATGTGCAAATAAGTTTCAACAGTGTGATTTATAGTCAAATAGTAATTAAGGTATGCATGCTACATTTAACATCTAAACTGTCTACAGGATGGATCAGTCAAATAAGGAATTGGTCGTTTATGATGATGCTTCCGGCGTATCTGGACTTGGAGCCTATTTTCATAAATGGAACAATTCACCAACGGCATTATCTATGGAGGATCAGCCAGATGAGCTTGAAAGGTAATGCTATATTATTCTTCTAATCCTACAAATCCAAATTCATAATTCTAATCAGTACAAGTAGTTGGGCAGTTTATGTAATTACCAGACCTTTCAACTAGTGTACATTAATTTATATATGTATTTATGTTCTTGATTTATGTCAAATTATACAGATCGAATCTTTCGACTCCTTTTGAAGCTGAAATGGACTCTGATGAGTCATTGACAAATGAAATTGAAAATTCGTTGACCACAGCTCGCTGTGATAGTGCTAACAAGCCAGTCATGGAGATTAGACGGAGATACAATCCAACTTCTTATTAGTTCTTTTTTTCACTTGTGTGCTAGGTAAGAGAGTTGACTAAGATTTTGGTCCTCTGATTAATGTAGGTTTTGTCTGTGATTTCATGTGTATACATAGTATACCTTTCATTTTAATTCAGTGTCTATTCATTTCTTTTTCTTTTTTTTTCTCCTCACTTAAATTCATTATTATATGCTTGTACATGAATGATTTGATGTTGTGTTTTGTTTGTTAGATTTTTTCCGTAGTGCTTAGCTAATTACATTGAACTGAAAACATGTGGCAGTCAAAAAATTTGTATTATTGTGCCAACATTTCAATAAACGAAATGGGTTGAAGTGGTAGGGAAGGGGCGCATGGGAATGAAGGCATGTTCAACACAGGAGCACTGAGATAGTCTGGCATGCCAACACTTTACTGATATGTGGTTAACTTTGCGGTAGGTAAAGGGTCTGGTTATGCCAAACTTGCACTGATATGTAAATATTGACAGTGGACACATTTGAATGTTAGGATAAACAAAGGTTGAAGCTGTGTCAAAAGTCTCAATTTTGCATTTTGTCATCCCTACTTCATGTACTCGCACTAGCCCCCTGTAAATCTTCTTTTTTTTTTATACTTTCAAAATAAAGCACAGCAGGAAGAGGTATTCAGCCACAGAAACTGCACTATCCAATCAGTGTTTGAGGTGCAGACTAGACGTGGAACATCACTTTAATAAAAAAAAATTTTTTAATAACTTCTTGCGTGTGTTGTATTACCCTTGGGGGCGAAAAAGAGCCCCCCCCCAAAAAAAAGCTATCGTGTAACTTCGTTTTTAAAGAAGGCTACAGTGGAGTGTAATACTTGGCTATGAACTGGTAGCTACCGCACCTTCAGATATGGTGGTTCATTATGGTTGATGGCCCACTGTATTTTAGTAGAGGTAGTAGAATGGGCGTACCTAAATGATATTTCATTTATTTGGCGGAGTGGTGCCTTTAGAGCGGCTTCATCACTAACCTGGGTAATAGCTAACGGACTATTTCAGATAACAACCTTGCTAGGAAGGGGTTGGTTTCTTATGTAATTACAATTGCCAATAATTCCAGCATGTTTAAACAAAGATGAAATTGAATACTAAATTTGTCAAAGGAGAAGGGCAAACTAAGTGTCTACAATATGTTAGGATTTTTTTGTTTTTGTCTTTAAGGCAATGATGAAGTACGACACACTCTAAATTTGAGCCTAATAGCTACTATGTATAATCAATTTGCTTCTAAAATTTTTAGTGTCATTAATGGTTAAACTGCTAATGTTGACTTTGGAATATGAACATGCACTAATGAACTAGTTTGAATTAATTTTGTGTGTGTACCATTTCTCACCAAATCTTCATGTTTAGCTTATTTTAGTACTGAAGTTCAATTATTTTGGTCATGTTTATAAATTTAAAATTATATCTCAAATAAAAAAAATTTCCCGAAAGAGTTTTGTGTGCCCTTGTTATTTTATTGTACATAAAATTTCGCTTCTTTTGATACCGAATTTACTTCTACACCAATTAATTCTGGTCCCACCTTTAATATCCAGGCTACCCTGATTAGGTCATAGACAGTATTCATGAAGCCACAATAAGAGCTTGAAAATGTGACTTTTCAGAACATTGAGAGTGGTACAAGCAATGAAATATAGCACATGTAGTGTAAGACTGAATTAATAAATTTTATAATGTTTTAAGTGAGATAAAAAAAAGTTATTGTGTGTGATTGTAATTTTACATGGTACAATGTATTAAAAAAAGTAAGTGACTGAGTAAAAATTTATCGGATAAAAATTCCTTTGAAATGTATCACATTATATGATGTAATTATTACTTTTACTAAGTAAATTAGCTTTGTTAATGACAGCGCAGTTGTTGCATCTGATAAGCTCCTGGTTAATAACCACAAATCAGTGTGTAATTGCCTGGCTTCTTTGTGCATGCAAATCAAGTGTTGTAGAGTGTGTGTGTTTGTGTGTGTGTGTGTATTGTCAAAACAAATGACTGTATGGCCAAAGCTTTATTTTTGTCAAGCAGATTCCTTTCAATTTATTACTTTGAACAACAACTTGTAAATTCTACATGTTATTGATGTATATAATACTCCTCTATTTTAATATGTATGAGAATGAATGGCTTGGATAAACTTATATAAAAAAGAACTGGCAGTGTTGTTTTGGTTTAAATATTCCAGACATGTTTACATGCTAAATTTTTTTTTAATTTTCCCCCCTTATGATTACTTAATATTTGTATGAGTAATAGCACAAGTGTTATAAAGTACTCACTTATCGAGTAGTTGCTTTTAAGGTAGTCTATTTATATCTTTGTCAATGTGATATATAGTTTTAATAAGGATTAATTAACAAAAAAATTGAGCATTATCAATTGTACTTTAAAAAAGTTACTCCAACACTTAATTATGTGGTAAAATATGAATGACTGCCCCACACCAGTGAATATGACTAATATTCTCATAACGATAGCGCCAATCAATCCATGTTTTAATTTTAAAAATGTAGTGAAGAAGGTCTTACACTAACCATAAAAATTGATTTCAAGATTTCACATCCTAGTGGTAGTGTGTATAAGATAAATAGTAGTATCCACATGTATTCACATAATACTAACTTATAGCAGAGTATTTTATGCTATATTTTGTTTCAAGTGTAAAGGAAGACAGACCATAAGAGCCGCTAACAAATATTGCCCTGCAACCAGGAAACAGCCAAGCAGGTGTTACTGCTAGTGTTTGCATTATGTGCTTGCCAATGAGAAATTGGATAAAAAATATCAATTATCAAACAGTCATATGTCCCTAATAATAATAAAAAATCACTACCCACACACACCTACAAATCATCCTATCAATAATTATTATACTAATGTTATTGCTGAGTTAATCTTTGTGCATTGAATGAGTGATGCAAGTTCAACCTCTAGTGGCAAACTGGCTTATGAAATTCAATGCAAAAATGTGTCAAAGCTTGAGTTGTATTAGTTATTGTGACAATTTAGACTATTTCATATAACAATACTTTTATCTGAGAGCACCTATTTCCTATGAATAATTACAAATTATTACACATCTGCAATGTGGTAGGTTGTATGTTTTTTTTGTGTGCATTTCAATGGTTTCTATTAATTACTTTTGTTGCTAAAATTGATTACTAATAGTTTCATCTATAACTATTAAATTAGTACATTAGATGTGCAAAGTGGCACTTGAAGTTGCAATTTTGGTCATAAAAATATGTGCCTGCAATATAATTGTGGCTAAATAGACATACATTTAATATGACGAGCATTAAGTTGCATAATGGGATAAATTTGGGCAGAATTAATAACAATTCAGTGTGTGCCTACATTAATCTGCAATGGGTCACACATGCACAATCTATCTTATGATCTCTCACATGATCCATGATCACATGACAACCTGGATCCACCCAGGTCTTGGTACTTATTATGGTGGCTTTTTTCGGACCACTTTCTTTCGTCCTATTTCAATCCTACTTCCATGGGCAGACTTAAGGCTGTCCACTTATCTGTACAGAATTTAAAGCAAAATAGTTCGTTTACAGCAACTAGCGGTATTCTAGCATGAGAAGAACGAAATTGACTAGATATTTTCATTTTATCCATTACACTATTTTGAAATCCTCCAAATTTTATCCTATGTTCCCTTTAGTTAGCTCTAGCTATTTAGCTAGCTATTGCTACAGTTATGCCCTAGTTCACTGATACCACACAAGGCTATAATAATAGTGAATGTACATACAATAATAACTATAGCTTACACAAAATAATCATGAGCTGGAGAACAATTTTTGCATGAAGTTACTAAAGTTTATTAAAATGTTACACATCTAGCTATCCTAAAATAAAACCACTGTATCTAGATTAATCTTTCAAGCGGTCTCGAAATTGAAAAAGAGGGGAATAGCAATTCTTTTTATCAATTGAGCCATAATGGTAAATTGAGAGCAGGTTTTGAATAATATTGATGATGACTTATTTAAGAAACCTGTTCGTAAGTTTGTAGTTTAACCTGTCAAATAGCACAAATCTCGTCATTTGAACTCAGTTACAGTCGATAAACTCTATGGTTATTGCATGCCTCAACTTATAGTGCACTGCTAATACTCTTTCTTATAGTACATTAATGTGGTGAAGTACAGCCGTATGATTACTCTTGGGTGAATTGCTGCTTTGGTCGTGTGGCAATCTCTTCTGATGATGTCAACCTCAGTCTAATCTCTAGTTCGAGCTATAATCTCGTTAAAATGTATTACAAAAATGTTATTGATAAGTTCTCCATTCTTCATAAAAAGCAGACAGAGGTGTGGTCATAGCTCAAAATTTTACACATAGTTATCAGTGTATTTTATTATTTTATTATTTTTGCAATGTCCTTTATTTGTCATATTTATCATTCAATGATGCTGATGTCTCATGATCAGGTTTAAATGGTACAATTTATTCTAGAATTAAACATTTTTTTTCACATTAACACAGAGTGACATGGGGAAATTAAATCACTGGATTGTGGTTCTTGAGCTGAAACAGCAAAACATTTAAATTTTTTTCTCTTACAAAATGGATACACATAATGTATCTGTCCTGCACCTATAGTGCATTCATTATTATGTAACTCCATTCATAGCTACATTTATTGCAATTAACATGTGAGATATGGATGTCACAGAAGCACTGTTCTTCTCCACATATTTACCTGATGAGCTTTAATCAAGTATGCACTGCAAAAAATTCTCATTAAAACATCCATCAACAATTTTGGAGTCAAGGTCCCCTCAATAAAAGTTGTAACGAAACATGCCCCCTCTGACTGTCCTGTTCCTACTTCACTGCTTGCTATTTTTTTATTAATTTATTTATTTATTTTTTTTTTTTGGGGGGGGGGGGCTATTCGGTTCTTGCTGTAATAATTAATAAGCACACTGTGTATTTAATGATAGTAGTGACAGATACTGTTCTATACACATTGCTTAATCCACAAATCCTGTCTCTAATCTATGTGTCCAGTCATTTATTTGGAATGCTTCAGTCTGTTTTTAATTGCATGTAGCATAATAATATGATTTTGTGAGACACCTGTGTGTGTATGTGTGTGTGTGTGATCTCGATGACAACCTATATGATTTGTGTTTCTAATTTCAACTCTAATCACATAATATTATTGTAAAGTTGTTCAGATGGTCAGGTGATCGTTTAATCCATTCTGACACACACATACACACATACACATGCACACACATCACACTGCCCACCTAACCCCATTGGGAAATATACCTGGACTATGGCTTTTTTAACTGAGACCCATAACACTACAATAAGATGATCTCAACATAAAAGCTAGCTTTTCTTTAGTGCCTGCACGCACGCACACACACACACACACACACATAAGCGATGATGATGCCTTAAATTCACAGGTAATGCTAGTGTTTTATAATATATTTTATATTTTTAGATATTTCTTGCTAAGTAGTTTGCTGATATTAGAGCTGCCAAAGTTATGATAAGCAGCTAGCTATATGAAGTAATGCATGAAAATATATATTATACTGTTAGAACATAGAGTAACACTGAATTTACATATTAGAACATGTTACTTGTTATCACCACATGTGATATAATGATCATGTTCTTGCTAACGAGCAGCATGATGGTTATCACTGCAATAATTGTAATCACATAAGGTGAACTAAAGAACAACAAACATTGAACAGTAAATAAAATGATACTAATAATAGTCAAAAAATAAAGATTTTACCTCCATTTGAGATTTGATAGATGATAAGTGTGAAACTTCTATGTTACGAAATTGACAATGTAATATAATTGTTGATTTCTTTCATGGCCTGAGTTGAAATTCTAAACTATTTTTGTCAGAAAAACAAACAAACATGAGTGATTGCAAATTTGAGTGATGCTAGTTTAAATGGGATTATACACATGTAAAATTTTATTGCTTTTTTCCATAGCCCTTTACGATCCTGGAGTGAATCAGAAGCTGCTTCATCATTTTGAAGAACTGAATAAAAGACTTTGCTTGTCAATCATAGTTAGTTTAGTCTTGTGTGATTACATTGGTTGAGACTCAGAGCACCACAATCATTTGATTTGCATGCTTACCATAGTGAGTCAGTTTGAATTGGCATGCCCATTAATATTAGCTCAAACACTAGAGCTAGCTGAGTTACCACATACACTCAGTCCTGAACAATTGAAAATAAAACTAACATTGAACAGAATTACAGATGTGACATCACACGGAGAATAGAAATCACGTGATGCGTACAGGAAAAATAAAACTGAAGGGATATGATGTATAGAAATTGACACAACTTAATGAGTCCATATTCAGGTAAAAGCCTGGTGACATGACCAGTTGTAAAGCAGTAAAGATTGTACAGTTATATAACAATACCATAAATCACAGAGTGTAATAGTTATTGTCCCAAAAAATTTCACCGAATCTTTCCAAATTCAACTTGCTAGCAATTTAGAAAAATGTCTTTATTAATTACATGAAAAACTATTCTTGATGCATTTTTTTAACTTTCTGTTTTCAGCTGTTGTCATAAATTCCTCAACTTTTCTAATAAAATATATTGTTTTTAACAGGTCTGATACACCTAGACCTCTCTACGAACTATAGGAAACGGTAATGGGTGCAAAGAATATTTGAAATAAATGTTGAATTCTGAATATTACAATTATTTCAATGTATTAAACTTTCAAGTGTTAAAACCTAGAAATGTGAATTAATTAGCTTGAGATGATAATGTTGAGCAAAAAATGATGTGTCTGTAGTATATTTTGAATATTTCAAATAAAATTTTGAATAGTAATAAGGACCTCTGAACAATAAAATCATTAATATTAGGTTATCTGATTAGTGTCAAATTTTAATGTCTAACGTGCTTAATTGGTATATAGTGTATCTATCAAAAATTTTAATTATAAACAGAGTTCAGTTGAGGTAGCTATCTTTTAATATACTGTGGTAATACAATATGTGGTGAGAGTGTATGAAAGATTAAAAAATTTTTATCAATTGTTTGTTATCATATATGTAAAGTTTGTGATTGAAATGTCTTGTGTACATCTTCGTAAGCAATGTTGGGAGAAACTTGAACTTTCAGTTCTGGATCAACATCTTCATAAACAGGATTATTCTTATATTGTGATTTATTTGTTTTAAAAAAGAATCTTAATTTCTTCTTTATGACAAAAATTACACAACAGATTCCAACAATTCCAACACATAATCCAAACATAAATGTTGAAGTACCAGTAATTGATAATGCTGTTACAATATTCACAGTATTTTTTCCTTCAGTTATGCTGTAATCTAATTAAATTGAAAACAGATTTTGAAATATTCAAGTGTAGAAATATAATAAGTTTTAAAATAAACATTGCACTAAGTCTGACTAAAATGATTTTAAGAACAAAAAATAAAACTAATGTTTTAATGCATTTTCGTCTGTTGCTTGCATATTAGCTAATTTATTGTTGGGTAGCATCGTATTGCACTCACGAGCTTAATCTTTAATTGTGTTTCTTCCTTCCCACCTGACCTCAGGGAATTTATTACACACATGAATACATTAAAATACATGTCCTTAATTAAAGATCCTCACTTCCATTCTTTACCCAAATATTTTCCTAGAGCTGTGTATTTAAATTCAATCACTAACCTGAAACTTTCATTGTACTGTTAAGTATAAAGTGACTTATTGCACTCCAATCCCAATCTCCGCTGTTATTACAGTACATAGTGATAGACTCATTGCTGTTGACATCTCTAAGTACTGCACCCATCACACCAGTTGTGTCAGTCACATAGCTCTCTAATGCTATGCTCTGTAAAATTTTCAGCAGAGGACATCTTCCTACAAGAAAAACAAACAATAAAATGAAGATTAATGTAGTAATAATTATAATTACAAAAATATATATTTCATTATTATACCAAAAGAAAAGTTTGCTGTTTGAAAATTATCACATGTGGAAATACGGATAATATATTCTGTATTGTTCAGTAGAGTAAAAGAATCAGAGGTTTCCTTGAGAATTACAACACTTGAAGTAGATGATAATGCTACAGAAGAAATGGAAATATTGTAGTGAAGATTATTTCTATATCCAGTACTAGAATTCCATTCAATGCTAAACTTTAAAGTATTTTTCTGTTGAGTTATAATCAATATTGATGGCAAGTAATTGTCTGAAAAATATAAGTAGGCTTGCTTATTCCATTTTATATATAACTGTATACAATTGTAAAAATACCATAATAATTACGTGTTACACCACAAATACTTTAGATTACAGTTTGTTGTATTTAATTGCACATTAATCCATGACAGTAACATAGTGATCAATAAAACTTGAGCTAAATTTTTTAACAGAAATTATCTCTACACCATCACCTGAGTGTTTTACAATCAGACAGACAGTCAGACAGATGGACGAACAGACAGACAGACAAATGGAGACACAGACAGACTGACTGAATGACTGACAGAATTTTTACCTGAAATTTTAAGTTGTATTACATAGCCATTGCAAGTAACTATACTTCCATTTAGTGAAGCTGCAGCTGTGATAGTAATTAATGAAATAATGCTGTAATTTTGAGATATAACTTCAGCAATAATATAAGACTCCCGTACTCTTGTAGTGTATTGCATCCTGAGAGGAGTGCGAAGAACTGCAGTCCAGGTATACCATAGAAGTGAGTTTAATTGGATATCCCATGATTGAAAAGTGTTTATGTCAGTTTCACATTGGTACATAGCAGTATCTTCGCACACATTCAATACCTCAGTTAATTGACCTACAAACACAAAATAACTTACTAAATTTTTATTTTTTTTATTTTCCTATTTACCTGATGTTGCAATAAATATTGAAGGAAATATAAGCCACAAGTTTCTCATCTTAATTTTCCCACTAGAGTAATTCTGAAGGACTATGCATATTCCACTACAAAATTAATAATAATTTATGTGCTATTCTAAGCTAAGTCTAAAACAGGAAGTATTGAAAAAAAATCTTAAATTCTTTAATTAATTCCAAATAATGCACAGTTATTGCTATGGTGTTGAGTACATCAACTGCTGAACCACAGCTAGCTATATAGAGGTGACTCAGGTTGGAAAAAAAAATCCTGTTTACTTCCATTACTGTACATGTGTTTTAGCACTATAATCACAGTCGTACAACTTAAATGTGCCAAAGAAATGTTAATAAACCATATGATTCTCTGACTCCAGATTAATAGCCCTGGCTTGGGCTTTGACAATTACCTTATAAGATTAGGAATCCTATAATACTAGAGAAACATTTTTTAGTCGTAGTAGCTTGTTAAAGTTTTCTGACGTTTAAATTTTGATCCAATTGTTTCTGCACCAGTAGAGACAGCATTATTTTGTTGGATGCTGCAAACCTAAAGGCTGAAGGTGATAATGCATATACATGATATAAAATATAGAAGATAATTATGATGTTTATAAACCCTTGAAAAACAAAGAAACAAAAGGGATGATAAATAAACAAAAAGTATCCTTTTTGAATAAATATTGTAGCTAAACCTCAATTTGTTGTTTGTACAAGTAGTAGTTTTCATTTTGTCAAACGCAATCATTACATCTACTATGATATCACCTCATTCATAATGTTTGGCACCAACTAATAATGCCATCATCACATTTATATAGCTATTATATGATTCTATCCTTTGTCTTTACACTTAAAGCTAAGTCTTGAAACAAAGAACAACTAACAAACTAAACAGAGCTTTCTAACTAAACTGATGATTTTGTCATATAAGAATTTAGTAACAGCTGACCATTATACTGTCGTGTTTTCTTAAATGACTGTCTTTTATTCTCCACTATTGATCAGTATTTTCATATTATTTCAATCCAACTCACATCAAAACCAGCATAAAATTCGACTAAAAATGAAAAGTAAAATACAGTGGAAACTTTCAAGAAGTGACTCAAACAAGCATCATGACTCTCAACTACAACTACACGAATAGAACACAGTAATTCACATTGTCAGAGTTGCTTCAGCTGCAAGGAGAGTCAACTAGCTAATCATACTAGACTTAGCAAGATTACTTTATTTTAATTAATAATCACTGAAAGAACTAACTACACATACAGAATATGACATGTATGGCAATCACAAAAGATCAGATACAACCTGAGGTTATAAAAAATGAGATAGTTTGTTTGTGTGAGTGCACACAAGAAAGTTGAAGTGTTTCTTATATTCAACAATTCAATGCCTTTAAAGTAGTTTAATTAGGTTAAATGATAATTAAATGATATTCAGCTAATAAATGGAAGAGGTTCTCTTTTAACTGTCATGGACATCTAAAAATACCTACTTAAGAAATGTGTGTCAATAAATTGATCATATAATAAATAACGTAGAGCATGAATATCACATGAAATTCTTATTTACTTTGATGTAATGTGGCAAATAGTCTAATGCTTAAACAGTGTCAACAACCTTTTATCAGTGACAAAAAAGGAACAACAAAATATCTTGTCATGCAGTGTTTTTTCACTTGATTATCTACTCTATCGACAGTAAACTACTCATCCAAAAAGTGGACTTTTTGGTGGCTTCCATACAACTAATTTGGTTAGATTCCACATGATTGCAGAGAATATCTGATAAAAAAAAACTAAGAGAAGACTTGTGTGAAAGTACACCGAGTAGAGCAATGTATTATTGACACTTCTATCTTCAATGCGAGACAAGAATATTCCAATACCAACTTGTTTATCCTAAAACTATCCTACCTACCAAGTGAGCTCAAACAAATTAAAAACTTTTTAAATAATTTGCATCAAAAAATTTAGTTTTTAAATTACTCAAAGTCAAATTGAAGTCCACTGCCACTGAGTCTTTCCTTGTACAGCTTATCAACATGTGCTGACTGTTCTTCAGTAAAATAATTCTTCCAATCTCCAACAGCTCCTTTTCGCATAAACTTGTGTGGACTATTTCTAAACCTCCATTCATAATTTGCTGTATCATTATTTTTCATGTTATCGAACGCAGTCATTTCAGCTATCTTCGAGACTACATCACTTGAAATGTCTGTACCGATAAAGGACGCCATGTCAGATATACAACTGGTAGGATCCTTCTTCATGTCTTCATATTTCAAGAATAAAATGTTACCATCATTCCTGTGGTCCCACCAACTGATTACATGGTCAAAATAATCATTGGTTCCGAGCTTTCCAGCTACAAATTTAGGCCAGAATGTATCCCAAGACATGTCTGAGAAAAAATTATGAGTATAGCAATAACTTGATGCTGCTACATCTTTCATGTTTCTTGCCACATAAATAAAATTTCCAGGTAGAGTGTTGGGAGGTCCACAAGGGAAAATGTCATAAGGATAATGACTTTTAAAAGATCGAGGTCGTGAAACATGTGTGCTGTCATTTTCAGTTTCATGATGTATTATAATGTAAGTGCATGAGTTAGTGTGGAATGTGTATATATGTGTGTTTAAACATGAGATGCATTCATGAATGACCATTGTTCTGTTCCACTGTGACACTCATTTGGAAGCTTCCTCTGTAGTTCTGTAATTATGAAGCCAATGTTTTAATGCTCTTTATGTGTTTATGATACTACAACATTATTATTTTCCAAATAATTATAATACTACAAGTAACTGCATTAGTAGAAAACTTCACAAATTACAAATTCATGACTGTACTCGATCTAGCATCACACAATGCAAGTTATTTGCTGTCTATCAAAAGCTTGTGGTAGAACCAGATCCAAGCAGTCTACAGCTATATGCCAGATCAATTCAACAGTCTGCTATTGATAGTTCACTGGATATTTGAAGTTCATTAAAGAAGTTGTAAGTTGTTGCATCTGATAAGCTCCTGATCAAAGGATTCACAAACCATAATTATCTGTCTGGGTTTCCAATGTGTATACAGTCTGGGGAGGGGTATATGTGTGTGCGTGTGCATGTGAATATGTGTGGTGAGTCTGTGTGTCAGTGTGTGGGCATGTTCTGAGTGAGTGTTTGTCATGAGTGTGTGTGCATGAGTTTGTGAGCATAATTAAATCTTATTCCCAGTATGCAGCTCTATCTAGCTAGTTTCTTGATTATTGTTGGTGTGTGCATACTTAAGTTGTTGTGGGCTTCCATGCTGCGATTAGTCTCAGTCACTTAGTCTAGTGCTCTTTACTCCAGTACAGTTTAGCATGGGACCTAAGGTTTTGTTATGATTGTAGAAAGTGGAGTTGCACCCGCTTATATTCTGGTTCTTTGAGGAGAACTATTTCCAGCTCAAGTTACTGCCTGCTCTACGAACTATCATTTGCATTTCACTCTAGTACCTAGTCAAGCCAGCGATTGTAGCTAGTTAGTCAAATGGTAGTAGTTTCTAGTAAACATTGTGGTTTTCTGATTAAATCTGTGAAAAATCCACTTGCCATTATATGGCTGTGTGTTATTTTGGTATGTGTGATATACTGCAACCTTGAAATGTATCTTTGCCTTTATATGGCTGTGTGTTGTATTGGTGTATGTGATCTTTGTGTATAGGTATATATGTATGTGTGTGCTAGTGTGTTGCAAAGAGTAAAAAATAGTGGCTTTTTCTCTGTAAAAATACTTCCAAGAGAATAACTTCATATTTAATACAAAGTATCAGTATAAAGATGTATTCTCAGTTAGCAACAAAAGCATCTAGGAAAGAGTACAAGCCATTATATCAGGAGAGATGGTGTAACCTTTATCAGTACAGAGAAGAGTAGGAAACAGTGAGAGTATAAGTCCTTCATCACAGTTGTGTAGTCAAGTATAGGTGTGGTCTGGATAAGATAAACGTTCATATTCGTAAATGTGTGTAAAATTTAACACAAACCAATATTAATTTATAGATACAAAGTGTATATTTAGCTCGAATAATAGACTGAAATGTGACTCATAAACATGGCAAGTGGTCACCCTCATGCACACACTGTCCTAGTGGTATAGAGGAATATGAATGACACCAAAATAGGATGATTATTACTACCTGGACAGTGTTACAGATTCACACACAATGTAACTAAGGTTTTTACTTCTTCCTTTTTTTCTTTCCATTCTTCTCAATGGGTTGTTATGATGGTGGCTCATGTAATCCCAATTGAAACAAATTGTGCAACAATATTATTAGTGATCAAAATGCATAATGCCCAACAGTACTCTTTTGATCTTAAATTTGAACACTTGTGTTTAAGAGCATACTTGAAGATGATGTTCTTTCACATTACTGCAATGATTTGGTGTTTCAGTGTATGACATCACATCATCACTATAGCTACCTTCCACCAATACACATACTAATATTTACCTCCTGTTCTGTACATAGTAGATATGGTTAGTTTGAAAGACTCACTTTAAAGTTAATTCTTCTGGAGACAGCATTTGAGAACAAAGTTCATGTTATGTGTACATTATGATCGGGCAGATTACCACAAGTCACATGTTAGTGTTATGCTGATTGAAATGTTCTTTCCTTTGGATTAGTGTATTGGATAATATAAGGCATACACATCCATTTCTATCACCAAGACTACATAGCATTTCTCAACTGGCATACCGTGTGACATCACATGCGCCTTGTTATGTTATAGCTAGTAATTTATTTTCAATTTTGTGTTATTATATCTGTCTTTGCTCCTTTAACTCATTAAAAGACAATAGTCCACTCGGGCTGGCATGTGTTTTAATTTGAATCATCAGATGAAAATGGTTTACTAATTTACTTAAAATTTCAGTCATTACTTGACACATTTTCTAGATAGCTTTTGATTAGCTTATTACTCATCTCATACATTATCTAGGGTGTTCTATAGATGACCATGCACAAGAATAAATTGACCTTGACAAAACAGTTGAATGTTGTGAAATGTTGCAGTCATTTTTAATTTGCTATTAGAATAAAGGGATGTGCTGAACCACCATGTGTCACTACTCTATCAAGCTGAATGCTCCTACATGTACATTAATTTAAAGGTTGTAATACTCTGAAAAATGTATTGCACAGAGCAACCATCCTCAATATCCTCGTGGTTTATTTAACAATGTGTCCATTTATTTTGTAGGCTATCGTTCTCTACTCACAATAACCCAGTATGTGTTTGATGGTGAGGATATAATCCACATTAAGTCTCTAACAATGGTAAAGTCATATTTAATCTATTCTGACACGCACCATACTAACATACACACACACACACACACACACACACACACACACACACACACACACACACACACACACACACACACACACACACACACACACACACACACACACACACACACACACACACACACACACACACACACACACACACACACACACACATTAGTGGCAACTGGTTCCTTTCCATGGATAAAGTACAAAGTGCGATGGCATAACAATGAAGAAAAGTTTCACACCTGCCTGTCGAGGTGGTCCAGGGATCTAATTAGACATTTTTTGTTTGTTGGGGGGGGGGGGGGGGGGGGGGGGGGAGTTCAATTAATTTTGTTTGTGTGAGAGAAATTCTAGAAAATATACAGCCTGATAGATCATATGAAGTTAGATAAACTTATTCACAAGGGAAAAAAAGGTTTTATTTTATCTCATTCAAAGTAATCAGAATGAAATTATATGGAGCTAAGTAATGGTATAATTTGGGTTCAGACTAACAGCATATTCTGCATCACAGCATGCAATTACTACAGAGAAAAGCTGAAAAGTTTGGGGGAAGAGCTTCTTGTTTCTCTCCCACTAAATAAACAGTAATAACTGGGAAAGCAGCAAATACTTCAAGCCTAATAAGGTATATCCCTGACAAAGTTTACACTACATCCAGTGTATGTATACATACCAAAGGTTAATGTTACTTAACAAGATTGTCGCATGATAAGTCTGGCATGCTGATGCTCCCACCCAACTCCACTAGAAGCCACTCCCACTCCGCCAGAAGCCACTCCCACCCTACTCCACCAAAAGCCAATGCAATATCTGTTCCAGTATACAGTGTATAACAAAAACAATATTACTGCATATTCACACACAAACATACATTAGTTTTTGATGTTTCCCTTTTCCCACTTAATGATAAAGTTAGTTGACTCCAAAGAATTTGTAGATAATCAATAAATAAATGCATGAAACATTAACAAACAATGAAAACAAACAAACAAATTAATAAGAATAGAAGAGAAAATAATGAGAAATAAAATAAATAGAAGACCCAAACCAAATCCAAATGTTTGTTACTAAATCTTTGGCTGCACAATAATATGCATCCTTTTATTAACAACGTATCTAAGCTAATGTCATGTGTATAGCACTAAATGTGTTCATGTGATTTGATCGTCAGGATTGAAGATCTTTTAGTGCATCTTTTATAACTTATCTTGTGTTTTCTTCCAATGATTTTGTATGTTTATTTGCTGTCAATTGAAAAGTTGTGCAAAACTTCTTATGTATTTTCCGTGAGTAATTTTGGATTCTCTACACTTGTTTTGTTACCTGTGGATCTTAAGAATTATGAAGATCTTTTAGTGCATCTTTTATAACTTATCTTGTGTTTTCTTCCAGTGATAAGAAATTATTCCTACACCTGGTACATTTTACTCTTAGAGTAAATTCAGGGCTCATGTGACAGATGAAGACATTCCATTGTCTTTGACAATGTATTTCATGAAGAATAATAAGGAATAAAATATAATGCATAACCACGCATAAGCAGACATATTATTCATTGAATGGCCCCACACAATCACTTGTCTGATGGCCATATTTACACTTGTGCCTCGAGGCTCTTGTGTAATACTCAGCTAACAGATGCGTGATATTCTCCTGTATCAAATGAACAAAATTATTCATTGATATTGAAATCCTCGTGTATGAAATGATGAGTGCATAAAATTGGTAAAAAACTATTGTCTTAGCCCAAAAATAACCCAACAGAAGATTCCACTTTGTATCAACACAATTTTCTCCTAGACCTGAAATAGCTTCAATTGAATTATTTTGTGAACCTTGCAATTCAATGACATTTTTAAATGTTACAATTGTTTCATCTAATCTATAACCATAAGTAAGGGGGTAAGAACATAATTCATGGTGCTAAGTATGAGCAGTATTTGTGTATGTGTGTGTGTGTGTGTGTGTGCTTTTATTCACTGCATGGTAAAGGGTTAGATTTGAATTGATGTTAATTTGGAATTCTTGCTTTCGTGTACGAAAACGATGAAGATGACAATAACAATGATAATAATAATAATAATAATAATAATAATAATAGTAATAATAATAGTAATAATAATAATAGTAATAATAAAATAATAATAATAATAATAATAATAATAATAATAAAATAATAATATAATAATAATAATAATAATAAATTTAATAATAAAATAATAATAATAATAATAATAATAATAAAATAATAATAATAATAATAATAATAATAATAATAATAATAATAATAATAACAATAATATTATATCAAAATACTCCATAAAGAAGTTTATCACATTATACCAAATCTTTTCAATTGGGGCTAGACAATAAGACAGCATTCAAATGGAATCTAACAATTGACATGGGATCAAGTCTTAAAGATATCATTGTGAAGGTATCTAGATTGAATGAGTCAGAGTGTGATGAAATATTTCAATAGCAGGCTAATTTATTTTCACTCAGCCAGAGGTTAATGAAAATAAAGCCTGAGAGTGAAATATCTTGCCATACCACTCTGAAGAGGAGTGTAATAAGTGGTTTATTCCACACTAGATATCTTCTGCACTGCTGTAGTTGTACTACTGATAACTCACAGGCAGAGTTGGTTGTTGGTAGGCTACCCAAAACACCTCCTGCTGATATTTTTGCAGCTGCTCTCTAACCCATGAGTTCATGAGTACACTACACCTCTCTGGGGAAGGTAGCTGTAAACACAACCAGGTACAGTGACACGCCAATTGTTTCTAATAACTGTGGATGAGCTTTTGCAGCCCAAATAGGAATATTATAGTGAGTTATTTCACTGGGTCATGTGCATAAAGATATCATTGTGAGGATATCTAGAGTGGAATAAATAAATAAATACACATATATATATATATATATATATATAATATATATATTGTCTTCTGTTTCTTTTGTGGTCTTCAACTTCAGCCAATACTATATCAATATATGGGTGGAGGACTTATTTATATCATATGTATGTGTATGTGTGCATATGTCTTCATTTGTGAGTACATACTACAAGCCCAAAATTGCTTTAAACTGGTCCAAGTTAGTAATTGATCTTTAATATAATATATTATATCATTGCTGTACCTATTTTTAGAAGTCTAACTATGTGAATTATGCAATAATGCAAGTGTTGAGACAATGTGCTGGCTGGCCAATCCATAGATTCCACAGCCTAGGGTGGACACAAACCACTATCCCTGCAATTATTGATGTATACCTGATAAGCTCAAAGTCATGTAACTTTCAACCTGGTTATGTATAACCATCACAGCTGCAGATTTTAGGGGTGTAATCTAGTACAGCAGCATAGCTTCCTGCTGGTTTCACACTGTGGCCTCAAATTGCAATTACAATGGCTGGTTCTCATGCCAGCCAGTATTGGTAGCACTAACTAAAGTGGTGGTTTAATATGGGAAGCTCTTCAGGGGCTAACTAAGTAACACTAGTGAGGAGCAGATATGTCAAAAGACAGATAACTTGAGTGTCTATCAATGATTAGGTATGAAAATGTTACCTGTTGTTGTCTTAATCGTTGTAGTTGTTGTTGTTGGTGGTGATTGTGGTAGTTTAGTGAGCGTTTGTTGTTGGCACTAGAACCTTTATGCTCGTACGTGTATACGTGTGGTAAATAAGTGCTGATTTTGTGCAATGAAGAGGTCAGACATCAAGAGAAATTAGATTTGTTGAGGTTGTTGGAGGATTAGATGACTGACTTGTTCAGCCAATGAGCCAACAAATATAAATGGTGTACAGGTAGGTGTGAAGTAACTGACAACTATAAGACAACTATAAGAAAAGCTCATAGTTTAGGAGAAAAAAAAAGAGCAGGAGAGGGAAACTTTCTATAACCGTAATCAATCAAGATAACTTGTGTTACTGCTACATACAACATTTTAGAATTATCAAACCAATATCTATGTGGTAGGGGGATGACCATAGAGCCTGGGTAGAAGGATGCTGCCACCAGAGTTCTGGCAGGCTGATTTAGTCCTATAGACTCAGGTTATTAGGCCTTGGGGTTGTTGGACGCAGCACTTAGTGTTTCAATGCTATAAAACCAGAACTGAGTGACAGAAGTGCAGACAGCCAGATATTATATAGAAAAACTGTCTGAATGTGGCCTGAATGATTCAGAACATAAGGTGGTGTATAGAGGGACATGGGAGTGAAGGGAAATAACATAAATGAATTATAGTTACAGTGTTCAAGTTACAATTAGTGAATTGGATGGAAATGTGTGGAACTGAATGAATGGTAGGTTTGTGTATGAGTTTTTATGTGCAAGTTTGTTCTGAAGGTGTGGTTATTTCACACAATTAATTCCTTGTTTAATGAATTGATGTGATTCTTATTTGGAGTATGATCAACAATCTTATAAAAAAATACAAGGCAAGCAATTAAGTATAACCAACTCCAGTTTGTGAGTCTCTTTAATAAGCGATAATTATAGCAATGCAAATATAAAAAGGCCAGCCCAACAAGAAGAGAGGTTAGTTCACTATTGAGTGTTGAATGTGCTGGTGGGCATGGAGAAGTGTCTGAGACTATCTTAGAATTTCACAATATATTCCATTTTTTAAATGGCAGTGTCCTAGAACTTTGATTCCTCCTTGTAACTGGAGTCTGATAAATATTATCATTTTGTTCCAAATGTGACAGTCAAAACATCAAAGTTTGACTGAAAATACTTTGAATGTCCAGTACCTATTTCCCCCAACAACAAATTATCTTTGTTATGGCAATTTCTAATTATTCAGGAGTTACAAAAACATCTTAATATTATTTTATTTCTTAAATTGAATTCTGAACACGTGTGTTCATCTTTTTTTTTCTTTGTGGCAGGGGGGACACACAAACTTGTATAATCACACTTTACACGTCAATATTCAGATGCAGTGAATGTATGGATTTGTATCTTTTCTCCTTAGGCCATTGTGCGCAGCAAGGGCAGGAAGTTTGAGAAAGCCCGTGGTCGCAGAAAGAGCAAAGGCATTTTTGACAACCATATCAGTAGCTGCTTCTTTGCTAAATTGAGCAGGAACCTTGTTATGAGAATAGAATTTTAGTTTGTGCATCAGGAAGTATAGCTCAGCATAGTAAATGAATACATTTTAAACACGGAACTATTTTCAGTTTATAATGCATAAAACTTATAGAGTTTCTCCTACAAGCACACTCGAGATGACCACTTCAAGTTAGCACATTAGCAAAAACATATCATTCGACTGTTATTTACAGCTTCCATAAATGATACAGTCATACTATTGCATTTAGCTGTAATAGCCATTTATAGCATTTATTAGTGATAATTTCGACAATTAAATTTGTTTCCAGCAGGTACTTCTAATTCAATTAATCCCAACTTGTAAGTGTGTATGATACATGTAAGCTTGCTATGGTAAGGAGTTGCTTTTATAAAAACATTACAGTGTGTATTTAATACATTTATAATTATGTACGTGTCAGTATATAATTTAATGAGATAGTTGTGATGTGTTGAAATTTCTGGAATGTATCTGCATGTGCAAGTGTTAATGCATGCATATGTTGTGCTTCTCTTTATTTATGTTAAATGCGCACAGCTCATGTACGTGTGGGATGTCAAAATCTTGAAAAGCAACAACAACAACAACAACAACAAATAACAATACATCAGTTCTTTCAAAATGTCAGCAATACGATAGTTGGTTTGGTGTGTAAGCTTGGTTTGCTATATGCCGTGAGATTATTATATATATATTATTGTGTGTGTGTGTTTTTTTGCAGTATTTTCCCTCGTCTAGACCATAGTATTTTCATTGTAGTATTACACGACACACGCTATTGATTCCTTTCCTTTAAAAGTTATCACTGAATTTGGTGTTTTTATACTTGGTTATTTTTGTACTTAGTTTATTAATAGTATACCAAACATAGAAGTTTTAAGTTTTCATACTACAGATTTAACTATTCTTTCGCATTCCACTGCAAAATTCATAACATTAATTTTTTTGAATGATATTGCTACAATGTCTCTGTTATTGTGGATTACATCAGAAATCAGTCAGTTTGTAGGAACATTTAACATCTAATAATAATATAAACCCACTGTATTATACATTGTGATGTAATCAATGCTGGCTTTGTAGCTAAGTTAGTTACTTAACTAGCTTATGACCAGCCAAATACACCAATTAATTTTTTTAATTTTGACTAGATAAAAACAGCTACAGTAGATTCTCTGTCTACTTAATTTCAAATAATCCCACAGTGTACATAGTCTTTTTTTTCTTTGCAAAAATCTTTGACCGACTATAATAATTCATGTGTAATCTCCATGTAATTAATGCACTACAATTGGATCCTGAGATCCAGTAGTCAAGATTAACTACTATAAGTTCCAAGTCAAATACCAGTGTCAACCAGAAGCTTTTGAAGTGAGATTGCCTTGACCAATAATGGTACTTTATGACTCAGATATACACTAGAGAATTACAGTTATCCCAGTCCCAGAGGACAGCTGGCTTCTTATCTGATGCAGTAATATAAACTGTCACAACACAAGCTACATACTGTTGGTGAGAGCTGACACCCACATGACTGGACACAAGCCTACATGTCAAAGCTAGGCTGCACACACACACACACACCCAGCTGATATTTTAGCAGCTGCTCTAACCCTGTTGAGCTGTACACCTGAGGAAGGTAACTATAGAACTGTAAAAAATTGAAAAGTTTGGCTGGTTGCTATAACTACAGGGGTAATGGGCTTGCTCAGTACAGGTGAAATATCTGTGAGTTTCAAGTCAGTACCTAAAAAAATTATCAATGTGAAGATATCTAGGGTGGAACACATTATATATATATATATATATGTATATATATATTATTATATATAATATGCTCACTTATAAATTCACATGTATTACATGTGGTAATTATTTGTAATATGTAGCTACACTTATGCAATTTTGATGCAGAAATTGGAGTTGATAAAAATTTAATTGCGAGGAAAAATTCCAAGTACATCTTTGCTAGCTTATGTACCACCATTATACCAATCTAGTTTGCCAAGTTTGCATAATTTACTTGTGCTTGTGCCATGTTCGTGGAAGCTGAGAGATAAACAAAAACAAATCAAACATGCCCACTGGTAAAGATCTAATAATACACTCCTCAGTATAGCTACTACGTGTTTAAATTATGGACTATTGGTGTATAGCAAATTTTTTCTCTTTCTAACAGCCAATATTATTGATTATAAAACTTAACCCGACGTTTATTAGTATATGTTTGTTTACCTGTTTCATTTGTAATTTTGGGAGCTTGTTGACTCTGCCCAAATAATGACAATTTCCCCTGTGAGGCTTTTCTAAAGGTTTTCAGTATCATCATTATTCAGGGAATTATTACGAAATTTTTTTTTTTTTAAAGATGTTATAAAAACAGTAAGAAGTAAAAAGGATGGCAATAGTTTAGAAATAGTTTAGAAAGAATATGAACATTCTTGAAAAAGACCCACAACAAGTGCAGTGCAGTTAGACAGCTATCATATTTTCTGCAACATATTCTCCAATGGTGCCATTATCACCACATGAATTTAATTGTTAGCCTACACAGAGTTGTATCAACATCAAATTCAGAAGAAAAAAAAATATAATATATATATTATCTATTTGACTCTCCTTCAGTTCCCATTGACTATGAACTTTCAAAAATCGAACACCTTGCTTAACTTGTGGTGTGTAATAAGCATTTCTAAACGCCATTACTATATGTTTAACAGTTTCTGCAATTGTAGCCTTTTGTACATAATTGCACCATTCCCACCTCACCCTCACCAGAAGAAATTGATCCTGGGCCTCCACAGTCTTGTGTGTGGGAAATTTATGCCACTTGCAGGTGGCTCTTTGTGTGGTTTTAACCACCCTGTGTTAAGTAACTTCTGACCTTTTCTTACACTGATCAAGTCATAAAGCACTAACTTGGTAGTGGTCATCATTTTAGCTAGTCTACCTTCCTGAAACATGCAATTGGATGGTCTGAAATAATAGTTTGATATCACTTCCTGTAAATATAATAGTCCTTAAAATATGGTGACATAAGTAAATGTTAAGAATTATTAAAATTTACTCTAATACTTTGTAACATAGTTTATTCTGCACTGAACAGGGCATACAATACCTGTTGCATAGGAAATGCACAAGTAAATAGGATGTGCTTTATAAGGCCCATGTCGCCTGCGTTCCGAGTTATCACGTTGGGTTATTACGTACCCCCAGGTTAAGTATTTATTGCACAATAATAAACTATACTACTATGGTATTCACACGTGAGCAGTACATATTAAATTTACTATTCATTGGGCTCCTGTATCAAATTTAAGATTTTAACCATAAACACACATGCATACACACACACATGCACACACACGCACACACACACACACACACACACACACGCATACACACTCACTCACTTGCAAATGCAAATGTGAACCAAGTAGGCACTGTGAGCTGGTACAAGCAAAGCTCCTGGAGCCGGGCTAGAGGCCTTTCCTCACAGCAAGTGGTGTGGGCACCAACTGGACCATTGCTGTTTCATGAGAAAGGCTTTGAATTTGTACCCCAGCAAATGCCAGGTACCCAATCAATAGGTAGCTAGCTATTATATCTTCATGGAATATGATATGTGCAACATTTGTGTAAGGGTAAGGGGATCTCACTTTATTTTGTTGCTGTTGTAATACCATTTGATATCAATTGGCAAGGAAAACTGTTCAGTGGAATATGATATGTGCAACGTGTAACAGAAACATCTGTTATCAAAATGCATG
>WLWD01001725.1_pt1:70000-133665 | contig 133665 bp, 80 predicted proteins | sample 6712731 | NCBI WGS metagenome assembly WLWD01 (sample SAMN12718690, study PRJNA576275) | sponge metagenome | isolation source: marine sponge | host: Mycale hentscheli | place: New Zealand: South Island, Marlborough, Capsize Point | collected 2014-11-01
TTCTATTTGTCCATTCAGTAGCCACTGCCATTCTAAAATTCATTCTATCTTGAGAAAGAATCCAGGTGGCCTCTAAAATAATTTTCATGACTTTAAAAGAATTTGTGGCTATTGATCAAATTTCTAATGAATTTGATTTACCAATGATAAAAAAAATCAACAACAACATGCATTCACACTCTTCTATGAATTATATTATTGAAATCGTTGCTATATGTTACAATTCTACCCTTTATCTCTCACTACATCACTCAGCATGCTTGGTAGGTGTGCACTTCATGGAGATCGAGACTTAATCACACACTGTTTTTATTCTGTTATTGCTATATTTAACTTTAGTTGTTGGCCAGATTGAACTATTGCTGACATTGTTAATGTTATGTATTACAATAAAGAGAGTAACAGTTAGTATGCAACACATTTTGAGTATATCGATGCAAGTTTGCATAATTTCCGAAAATTTCAATTAATTTTTTCAGAAAAATGTGGACTTTTTTAGTCCTAATTATTTCACATACAATCTGACTGTTGTATGAATAGTTTACTGTTGTGCAAGTTTGGCTTGTAGGTTGTTGTTTCATAGACTTCTCTGGAAAAAACCACTCACCTCTTATCTTCCTTGGGTTAGATACAGTTGAGTAAGTACTAGACCACTTGGTGTAGATAAGAATAGAGCTGCAAACCTCATTTCAAGTGGTTGTGGTGGTCAAGTCTGAAGTCGACATACAGCTATCTACCACTTGGTTTTGCCTCATCATAGTGTTATTCCTTGTTCATCGTTATTATGGTCTAGGAATAAACACAGCATGTCCTGTTATACATTATACACCTTCTAAAACCTTCTATTTTTTTATGGTCAGTTAATATATTAGCTAATGTAAAATAAGTAAATCAATAGTTACCTAATTATTGCCTTGGAAGATGACGATTTGTTTCATAATTTCCTGTAAAAAAAACAAAAACAAAAAAACAGCCTGTCCGTTTGCAAACCACAAACACACAAAATGCAAATGCAAAATTTCTTGCTGCCGCTAGGCGGTCACGCGCACCTGGCAGAGCCAGGATGCCTGTGCACTAAGCAAGCACTGTGAGCCGTGCAAGCAAAGCTCCTGGAGCCGGGCTAGGAACTCGCAGGAAAACAGGCCTTTCCTCACAGCAAGTGGTGTGGGCACCCGAAGTCCCACCTGGACCATTGCTGTTCCATGAGAAAAGGCCTTGAATTTGCACCCCAGCAAATGCCAGGTACCCAATCACAGCTGGGTGGACTGGTGGGGCTGGTGGGAGGCAGATGGAAAATCAGATGGAAAAATTGCCTGAGTTGGGCTTGAACTCAGGACTGCGGGCCCTGAGCCCAGGACACAACCACTACACCACACAGCAAACACACACACACACACATACACACACTCACACACACACACATACACACACTCACACACACACAGCAGCAGCGGTAGTAGTAGCTAGAAGTTGTACAAATGTTTCAGAGAGATTACTCTTGTTGTTTAAAGATTTATAACTTTTCCATATACAAACTCGGCACTTCCTCTTCTGAATTGAAACAGGGCTGTTTACTCGTGAAATAATAATTATTTTCTTGCTTTGCTTGTGATCACGCTGTTTTGGCTTGCTACAGGTCCTGATCTAGACTAGATGATTCAGTGGGACCTTTAGTTGCAATATAGCAAGTACACATAACTTCATGAGCAAGAATACAATATAAAGAATTTGTCATTTCATTGATTTATTGTCTATACTTCCAGCAGTATACTAGAGCTGCAATGATTTGGAGTATTATAATGCAATGATCTGGGTACTAAGGATCTAGCCTTGATAAAGATCAATGATGTTTGTCATAATAGACGATATCATATTTTAATCCAGCTGAGCAATTATGAATGCAAAGTGTAGTTAGTTTATAAAGAGTCCTGAAGTATACTATCAGTTAACTAATTGTGTGGTGTTTCCTTCGTGGAATTATGAGCATCACTTATTTGTTTTTCAATGCATGTATTCAAAATATATGGTAAAGGGTGTCAAAGCAAGTAGCTAAACCTATCATTACTTTCTCTTCCATTAATTGTAAAAAAAATCACCTAAGCTGTAAACTAGTGTAGCTTTGTATAATGAGATTAATTCAATATTTTTTATAATACATAAGAACAGTATTAGGTGTGTGATGTGCATGTGTGTGTATTTTTTGTACGAGCGTGCTTGCGCACGGTGTGTGTACACGTTTGTGTACGAGTGTGTGTGTGTGTGTTGAGCAATATAGTCAGCAGCAAGTGTTATATGCTGACTGTAGGATAATCTGTAACCTCTAATATATAGTTTAGGAATAAGAATTTATAAATTATGCTGACTTCATACGCAACTAGTAGCTACGTTGGCTTCAATATGAAAGAAACTGTAACGTAATCTTGTAAGTAATATGGCAAGAGCAAACACAGCACACTGTGTTGGTATTCATGAGTGTAAAGAGTGTCAATCAGACATATGTATGTGTGTGCATATGTGTTACATGTACATTTATATGTGTGTAGTATTGTAATCATATGTACTTACTAAGCTAAGGTATGTATGAAGTGCTAATCATTAAACTCAAGGTGTACTTGATGCAATGTATATGGGATTGAATGCTTTTATGGTCCACTTTACTATTGAAGAATGTAGTGGTAGATGTCAATAGCCAACAAATGAAATCACATAGAGTGACCTAGCTAATAAATCAGGTACCCAACTATATTTAGTGAGTGTCCAGTGTAATAGTTATGGGAGACATGTACGTTGGTGGGTGCGGTATGCTTCAAATTCGTGCATGTGTCTTTAAACTTGGAACAGATTGCCAAAGCATCTGAATTAACATCCACATTATTTAAAATTACTGTTTTTGGCCTTGAGAAAACTTGTACTTCTGTCAAAATGACTTCAGATGTTTGTTGTAGCTATTTAGTAAAACCGTATGATGCTGTTGTAATTTTCTTACATATTCACTTTATTGTTTTGAGTGTAATGGACATTAAAAAACAATTGTAGTGAAGTCTATACAGATGTTACAGCCAAGTGTACACATGTGTGATGTATGTGAGGGTGTGTGCATGTGTATGCAATGACGTATATGTGAGGTATGTGTGTGTGTGCATGCACGTGTGTAGTGTGTGTTTGTACCTATGTATATACCTGTTGACATTCCTTTGCATGGTACGTTTTGATTCTTGATACCTTTATATGAACCTCATTGCTTGTTTTTGTTTAGAATTGTACACACAGTGTTGAGTAAATGCATGTAAGCATGTTACAAATTAAAATCAAAATGTCATTATAATTAAACTCATTCTCCTCTTCTTCATTCTTGATTTCAGATAGCAATTATATAAATTTTAGATTACAATTGATTTAGCACACACCTCTGATGTTCACTACCCTACCCAAATTCAGGTATGAAGACAATGATGATGACTTGATGATGACAATAATAATAATAATAATAATAATAATAATAATAATAATAATAATAATAATAATAATAATAATAATAATAATAATAATAATAATAATAATAATAATAATAATAATAATAATAATAATAATAATAATAATAATAATAATATATTGTAAAAATGGAAAGGTTTGTGCTTACTTACACATTTTATACTGTTATACATTATGACTGCAGTTTAATCTGCAGAATTACTACAATAAAAACATATATAGCTGACGATGCTACCAAAATGTATTGTAAATAGAGGGCATTGTCAGCTAATACGAACAATTGCCATCAGACACGAACACATGCATACTCTGCAATATATGTAACAATAATCAATGGCATGTGACCTATATAGGATGCTACTCTTGACTACTAGTTTACAACTCACCTTACAGAAACAATAGTTAGACCTACAGGCTATCATGCATTTACATCCATTTATTGTATGTTCACATGAATTAGCACCCCCAAGCCTTCGTCCATGGAATTTCAAACTCACACACTGAGTTACCCAGTTTCCTACAATACAGCTCAATGTGTTAATTTAAGGAATAGGAATTCCTCACCACAAGCTTTGCCAATTAGCAGTTGTATTCTCATTATCTGGCAATTCTATGTATTATTTTATATTTTATAATATTCCAGAAATAACTAATTCAAGATCTTTTATTATTGAGTAGAATGTTATTGTATGAGTAGTAATAGTATATTATCACAAAATTTTGGCAGCAAAACTGAGAATAGATGCTTTAAATAGAATTATTATAATTTCAAGTGGACAATTCAAATTTAAAGATAGATACTTAATCATATTTTATACAACGAAGTGAAAGCATATCAAGATTTGTTATCATGTGTTGTGGCTACAGTACACAGAAGCATATCACAGAAAGTGTTTGGGGTTACATATAGGTTTTCTGAAGCACTTGTAAATGTGTCCCAAATACATATCACATTTCCCTTCGTTTGCTGTCCCTATAAATAAACTATATTTGTGTCAACTAGCTGCTACTCCAAATTTTGGAATTAAAAATTTTCAATATTAAAATTGCAAGTTAAATCAAATCCCAGAAGAATAAACAAACAAAAAATAATACACAAGTGAATTTTTAGGTAACTTGAATATTTATAGCTATACTTGATCCATGAGATTTATTCTAAATAAAGATATATAAAATTTGTATGTATATGTGCGTGTGTATACGGCGAGCATATGAGCAGGTGTAAATAAAGTGAATAATTTGCTGTGTACAATGAGCCAAATTATACATCAGTTGCATCTCGACACTAATCAACTAAAGTTTGGTAAAGGGTTTCAATATCATAACATTTCCCCCTTGAGTAGTGATTGTAAAAGCAACAAGTTAAAGCAGCTAAGATAACACTTAGCTATCCTATGATATTTAAAAGGTAGGTGAGCTGCACTTACACTAATGACTTGGTTATGGCATGATTTAGCTATAATGGGTAAAGTATGGATTGACAGTGCTGCTATAAAACGACTTCATATGACAATACAGTAATTTTGTAGCTATAAATCATAGGTAAAAACTTTTTTTGTAAAGACTGATAGAAGTAGAAGTAACTATCAAATCAATATCATTGTTCAAGATAGCAATATGATTAAATCTGATATATAGGTTACTTTATATCATTGTATTGCAGCATCTATATTGATTAGTGATTGACCTGCTACAAATATAATCAGAGTTAATTTTCCGTGCTTGGTTGATGCATCTGATAAGCCTCTGGTTAAAACCCCAAGTCGTATCAGATGCAACAACCCTTTTAACCACAATCATGTCATGCTTCATGACTCTGCATCCCTCTGTGAGTGTGTAGCTGGTCCACATTATGTTAATGCTGATGTTAAGCACGATTATTCCCAGTTCAATTATTAAGCCCATCTTTATTGTTGTCATAATATATTTAATTATATAAAAAATATTAAAGCTTGATACAAAGTATTATTGTTTTTTGTTATTCCTTTCTATAGCAAATAAACAGCAATTATGTGTATGTTGGCATACCTCATGATTATGTACAGCCGAGCTAAATCCAGAGCCCTACAAGTAGAAGAGGTTGGTGCTGGTATCCTCAGTCAGTTTCTTTTTCGTATTACTCTATATTCGAGTACACTCTATATTCAGGACCTATATTTAGCGATAAGCTTATAGTGCTTCCAGCTTAAAGAGTAAAAATTTTGAATTTTTTTAAAAGTGTTATAGAAAGTTTATTCCATTGCAGCTAGGAAACCAAAGGTCTGCAAAGGTCATTCTTTAAGAGTTAATAGGTTCATACGTTTGGGAAATATATAACAAGTCAGCAGAATAATGACAGGCCCCATTATTGTTAAAAATCAAATTGCTACCAACTTGAGCACACTCTAGAGTTGAATGAGGTGGTTTATAGTAAATTTGAGCTTACAATTACAATTCCTGTCATGGTAATGACCTTTGTTCCCAATTACATGTTGCATTGTACGATATTTCTTGTAGCGTATACCCACACATGGACTGGCACTCCATTATACACAATGTTTTAAGAATTGATAGTCCCACATACGTATAGTGGTAAGTTGTGTGACAATATAGGACACCAGTAAGTTCAACAGGCCATTTAATATAATTATTCCCAGAAACACTGCACACCAGCACTCCAAGAACTAAATTGTTTATGATGGTCATCATTTTTGTTGTGGTGTTCAAAATATTAATTAATTATTTTAACAGAGCGTAGAAATAGAAATAGTATATTATAGACTTTCTCACCCTCAGACTCATTAGCAATCAGTTATGTCATGACATTATAGGAGGTCTTAGCTACTCATTCTATTTGTAAACATGATCATACAGGCAAAGTGCATCAATTATGCCACTTATATTAGCTGTGACAGGCACTCAGTCTCACCTCAAACATTTTTATTAAATCTGTGAATTGCTGATTCATCAGATAAGCCTCACTCATGCACCTCAAACCAATTGGTATGAATTAGTCTGGCTTCCTATAAAAACCAAGTGTGTGTGTGTGTGTGTGTGTGTTTGTGTGTGTGATGGGAGTGTATTGGTATGTATCATACCCGTAGCCAGGGGGGGTTCGGGGGGTTCGGTCGAACCCCTTTTGAGTGATCGGAAGTAAATTATTTAGCCACACCTCACATTTAACTTATGGTATGTCGACTTCTGGTCGATCGTGTCTAAATCGCAATAGAAAATTCTGCTATTTAGCTATATCCCCGGATATACTTCATACTCTATATGTGGACGGCCTAGTCTGATTCCAAGCTTTCAAATAAACATTGAGCTCCTTGACTACAAAACATCGCTCTCGTTATGGCACTGATAAAGCAAGCTGCTACGCTACAACTATTCTTTTTATGGTGTGCCGTAATCTACTTATTTAAGCAAGCTACGCTACAACTATTCTTTTTATAGCGTTAGCAGTTTACCGCTTATTGCTGATAGTCAGCAGTGTTCAATGAATTTATTAATAGAACACATAGAACGTCAGACAAATTATTAGTTAGTTAACAAAAGTAGGTGTGGCTTTCTTGCTTTTCTATGAAATACGAACCACCCTATGCAAAACTCCTGGCTACAGGCCTGTGTATGTACATACTTAGCTATATTGAAGCTATTGTAAAAATCATTTTTGCAAGTAATTTTAAATTTTTAATCATAATAATCTATTTCATCATTCACAATAATATTTCTTCATTGCAAAATGAAAGCCTAAACAAGACTTCCCAACAGAGTTTATTTTGCGTATCTGCAATTTTAAAACCCTATGCATGATAACAGTTTGAGCAAAGACAACACTAAAGTGCCTGTAGCAAATACCCCAAATGTGCATTCACAAAATTCCCTTTATTGTATGCAAGCTAAAATGACAAATCTAGGTAATCCAAATCTAAACTCCTTCAATATTATATATAAATATATATATTATACATGTATACAATTATATAATTATATATTTATTCCAGGCTAGATATCTTCACAATGTTGTTAGGTGTGTGACCAGTGAGCCTCGGGTTACCTGTTATTTCAAGGCTGTATAGTAGCAAGCTCATTACTCTAGTAGTAGTTATAGGCCTGGCTTGCCAGTTTTCTGAGTTTACAGCTACCTTCCTTTAGTGTAATTGATTTGTTCATTTGTGTAAGTAAGTATACAAGATTTGTCAAGTTTACTTTCAATTTGGAAGCCTTCAAATGTCACTATACTGGAATAGCAATTAGGTTTATAATTTAAAAAACAACAACCAGTTTTTGGTAGCAGATTATTCATTTAGAACTTGCATTGTACCACAACTACTGCTTGCTATCACTCAGGTCAAGCTTTGAAGTTAGCTTTCTATAGGAATTCATCTACAAACTGATGTAGACTTAACATAATGCATTTGCTATGCACATGGCTATAAAATTTCATTAGTTAACACCAAATTCAAAAGAATAGCTTTGAAGTAACTATGCCTGTCTTTCTTGTTTGTTGGGACAATCTGCAAGAATAACTAACTGCATTATTATTAGTTTACTATAGAGTCATTTACATGAACAGATACCAAATTGCAAGGTTTACAAATTGCTGCACAGAGCCTTTGTGATGATAATGAATATTCCCAAAAAATATTACCAAAAGCACTTACATGATGAAAAACAAAAATATAACATTGTTTTGCTATATCTTGTGAACTTAAATGAAGTGTGTGCTTTTTCTAAAGATACTACAGGCAAAGTTGGTAGTAGGGGCTACCCACACCCCTAGCTGATATTTTAGCAGCTGCATGCTCTAATGGGTGAGTGTAGGCTACACCAGAGGAAGGTAACTGTAAAAACCAAGAAAATTGACTAGTTTGGCCCAGTTGCTATGACTACTAGGGTAATGAGCTTGCGGCAGTACACCATGAAATAACAGCGTGAAATATCTTAAGTTATAACATGGGTCATGTACCTAAAGATATCATTGTAAAGATATCTAGGGTGGAATAAATATATATACACATGTGAATTTATCCAGTAGTTGATATTTAAACTAATGATTTTGGGACTTTACCTTTATTAATAATCAAATGCTTTATTTAGATATTTAATAATTTTACCTTGTGTCGTGGTTTATGTTTCAGTTTGGCATGCATGATTGAAATGTTATGTTAAACAGTGGAAAAAGCATAATAAAATTGTAAACTAAAATTTTAAAGTGAAAGAAAACAACACCACTCACAGTTATCTCCCAACATAAGCAATCACAATATTTCCAATTCCACACAGTAGCTAAACTCTAGCCCCATCTTGCCTTGAAACTGTCCCCACATGTTCAGCAGTATTTCCCAGTCAGCTCCTCCATTACACTTATGTTTGTGTCAATATTCACATAGATTTATAAAGATTATGTTTTCCTTACTAGTTTTCTTGGAGCAGAATAGCAAGGAGTGACTATTCTACAGAGCATACACAGAGTAACTTACCATGCTAATCATTTAGCTACTCATTCTTGTACCATCCCCGTTTTCTTCCTACTTTCTTAGTTACCCTCAATATCTGGTGTTCTATTACAATATTATGATTAAATGCATATTTAGCTACATTTATTCCTGTAGGTTCCTGTTTAATAAAGCATCGTACTACTAATGACGTACAAAACAGAAGCTACACCTTAGGTACCAATGGCATTTGGAAAATTTATCAGAATTGTTCCACAAAATCAATACAATATCAAACTACTTGTACTGCTACTAGATGGTCTACTGACATTACATGTTCAGCTCTAAGTTAGTTATCAGCTATAATTAACCTGAACATTTGTTCACTTTAGTAAAAATGTAATTTAGTTGCTTGGTTTGAAGTTAAAACAACATTGAGGTAGAGTAGCTTCCAATAGATATAAACAAGCTAGTCTTGATATGTTTTTAATTAAACTGTTTACTAATAACATCTTAATAGTTGGAAAACATCTAGATCAAATGTTATCTACATTATGAACAAAATATCTCATCAACATCAAGTAACTTCTAATGACGTGGGAATAGCTAAGTTTTAACAGCGTTGATTTTTGGTAATAGTCTCTCCAACTCCAGATGATGGACTCCAAGAGACAAGTGCTAGTGTAGCAGTTATTACTATTGATGACATTAGTTTTACAACTACCACAAATAATAATGTAAGTTAAGTGCACAATAGACATAGTGCCAATTTATCTAAGATTTTTCATTTTCAGATTAAAAGGAAAGACAGCATGCAAGGACTTGTCATTTCAATGGTTTCTTTTTGACTTTCTTGATAGGCACCTGTCTTGGCTTTATTATTGGAATATTCTTTAAATTGTAAAACATAGAGAAATTTTGAAGCAAGCCAATAAACAAGAGGAGATGAACGGCCTCTTTTATGAATCTGTGGAATTAAAAGATCAAACAGAGACTGTTAACATGTCAAACAATATTGATTATGGTAACTTGTAGCCAATTATTCTATTTCAACTAGCTGTTTGTTTGTCATTATAATGTGTGAAATATTACCATAACAAAGATATTTAAATTTTGTTACAATTATTTTGTGTTATCAGCCGTGTTGGTTTACTTATCATTCCTTCATGCATGAAATGTCCGCAACAATTACTTGTCTCTTCATTTAACTACCACATTTACATTGTATTTTGTAATTATATACTTACTGATTCATATACCACTATTAGCTAACAATATAATTTATTGTGTAATAAAGTTTGTTCATTGTCTCACAAACACATATGATAATTTGGATATAGAAAACATCCGCAGTAACCAGTACAACATGTTTTCAATAGGAAAGGAAGTAATTCTAATAATAGGAAATTTTACTACTCACATCTGTTTTGATTTTAAATCACAATGGTTCGTGATAATGATACAGAAGCTATATATAGTATGAGACAGAATAGAGCTGTTAATGACTGAATGAAGGTGCTAATGTAGAGTCCATTGATGCAGTCTATTGATGTGTTAATATTATGATTGAATGCGCCAGACTAGAAGGATGAGGAAAATGAGTAAATAAACAAGTAAAATAACTAAATTAAATAAATAAATAATTAAGTCTGTAAAAAATCAAAACAGACGTGAGTAGTCCATTAATTTAGTCTTGAAATGACAGATGAATTCTTAGTATGCCTGATTCTGAAAGTAGAGCCTAAATCAACTCAATTCAGCAAAATAATATTGAAACATTACTGGGTACACTTCCTTATGGACACACATCATGGGAGAAAGTAAGTAAAGATCATCAAACATTACAAATTTCGTAAACATACTCAAACATTTTATCCAAAAGTTAACATCCCAACTTCTAAGACAAAATGCTAAACATCATATCCCCAAACTGACATCCCTTAATGACCTAATATGGCAAGATTCATATAAAGTTGAGTGTAGACCTACAACTCATGGTTGTAAGTTTCCAGTGAAATAATAATACAATGGGTGCATGACAGTAGTAAGACATTCTAAAAAAAATTTACTACAAAACATGTGTAAATAATATTGTCATGTTGTAAACATACATTATTGGCTGTATTACAGTTGAGATTAACAACCAAAAATGCAGTTACTGGGGCAAGGTAAACACTTTGCTTACAGTAGTTAGTATGTAAGTATCACATGTTTCATGTTGACAAAAGATCAAATTCTTGAATTTGTTGTTGGCCAAAGAAATTGAAACGTAAACATTATACAGTGTAGGTGTCTTAGTCTGTTAGTTTGTTTATAATTTTATAATATACATCACTCTAAAGATAACAAATAAAAACAACAGCAATACATTTTTCTACTCCATTCCATCGGTGACTCTTCTTTATAACTATTACACTATGAGCAAAATGGTTTTTTTTTCAGGTAATAAATAATTCAGATTTATTAAAATTGTGAACAGAATTTATGTCATTATAAATGAGTCCATTAGGTACACCCACTGCTTAATTCACTTTTCAGTGTAAAACTATTTAAATTATTCATAGTTCCCATATTATTTGCCTTCACTACTACAATACCTCATGATATTTCATGGTTGTTAGGTTGTTATTTGTATTTATTATGCAAGCTCATTACCCAGTATAGTTGTAGCAACCTGCCAAACTCACCACTTTTCCTGATTTTTACAGCTACATACCTTTCTCTGGTGTCCTACCCAACTAGCTTAGAGTAGCTGCTAAAATATCAGCTGTGGCAGAGTGAAATGGCAAGATACTTCACTCTCAGGCTTTATTTTCACTGCCTCTAGCTGTAAAAGTAAATTAGCCTGCTTATAAAATATTTCTTCACCATATCACAATCTGACTCATGTAATAAATATTAATATAAATATTATATATACTGTGAGAACTTCACGTCAGATTCGTACCGGAGTTATTATAATGGCGCCCAGTCAGATCGCAGTATTGATTAACTAGTGGCATTCTTTTGAGATTGTACTAATGCCCGCAAATTAAAAGTGTACGAACATCTCTACGCAGTGCAGGTCAATCTATTCAAGGACAATGATCAAGACCAGAAACTACTGAACAGGAGGTGGGATGGCCTTCAACTATGCCTGGGCAGCATCAAACTGTTTAAACTATTTTACGTCCTTGTGGTGCTAAGCTAGGATTGAAATATAATTTTGTGCTGGTGTTGCTGTAGAAGTAATTGTTGTTGGTCAATAATACAGAGGTAAATAATGTTAAAGTTGGATGTAGTAGTGGGTTTATTGACAGTGCTGGAATCATAATCAGATATACTGGAGCTGAAGCTGGATTTGTTGGAGTTGAAAGGGAATGTATGGAATAATGTGGGGATCTAGAGGAGTTAGATTTACTTGTGGCATAACTGAGTTTGCTAAAAGTTGGTGAGATCAAGCTAGGCTTGTGAACAAGACATGTGAGTCTGGTGTGAGCAGAATTTTTGTGTAATTTACAAGTGAGCCAGAAAATCCTTGAACCCATCTGCAGCTTCTACTCAACCAGAAGAATTTGTATTGAACATCATGAATTTCAACTATATATGTACATCCTTCCAAGATTTTAGTCTTAGTTCTGTCAATGTACTTTCATACCCATCATGGTTAAAAGGTAACTGTAACAAGTATCACCATTATGATATGACGATGATGATGATGATGATACGGTTTGAGGGCATTTAATTCTGTATTGTTAGAAAAAGCCTGTGAAAGAGAGAGAATACATCTAATAATAATAATAATAATAATATAATAATAATAATAATAATAATAATAATAATAATTGTTGAAGCTTTGCCTAAAGGCAGTATTTCGATTGATTGCTACAAATGTCCTCATATTCCTTATCATGCCTGCACATTGCTATATTGTGTATGAAGTTGTTATATTGACCTCTTCTTTCTTCACAAAGTTGCAGTGGTATAGGCATAGAATTACTTCTTGACATTATTTTTCTTCTGCTGACAATGTTGGAAAGATTCATCCCCCTTCCTGCTTCATTGGGATTCAATTAAAGCCATTTCGGGATTCCTTCTGTAGATTAGTCACTAATTCCGATTTCAGTTCTTAGAAAACATTTATTATAACAATCCAAGTGCTGCGTCCGATTAAATGAGAGCACAGCCGCTGTATAGCGAATGGTCGCAATATATAAAGGATACGTTACGAACAAACGCAGACATAATTTATTAGGAGCGTAGCTATCGATTCTGCTTGTGAGGAGTAACTCGTAAAAAGAATTATTTATAGCTTGATTCAGACTGGCTGATAGCTTTTAGGAGTTTGTTGCCCCTAGCTATAAGTTTATTAGTGACAAGCAAAGCTCCAATTTAAGTAATGCAACTAACACTGGTGCTACTTTTCTCGGCATTTTCATTAAACTCAGGTATATTAGATTTTGTATTGCTTTCCCCCCCCCTTATTTTTCCTTTTCCCTCTCTCTTTCCCTCTTTCCTAGATTCTTTCTTCCCTCTCTCTCCCTCTTTCCTGGATTCTTTCCTCCCTCTCTCACACCAATTTTTTTAACATAAATTATGTTTGCGTGTATATGTGTGTATTTGCTTGTGTATGTATGTATATATATATATGTGTGTGTGTGTGTGTGTGTGTGTGTGTGTGTGTGTGTGTATGTAGTGATAATCCATGGACATATTTGTGAGGTTACATCTACCTATGGTTGTGTTCGTAGTCATATTGATGATATTATAAATTGGGATTTTTCCATAGGAACAAGAGTGTTTTATTCAATAGGTATTCATCGGTTTGCTCCACAAAGAAGTTATAGCTCAACTTTTAATGACATTAAAATTAATACCACATTATTGGATGTAAATGTAACAAATAATTTCATTTATAGTGTTACAACTATTACTTATAATATTATTTTCCATGATGATATTTCAGTTGTTTGCAATCAGCTTCCTCCAAATCTAATAACATTTGGTATGTAAAGAAATCGTACTACTTAGTATGACATTGAAAGTTTACATTCAGTTAATCATGACATGTGAGTACATGTTTATTGGCCAAATCTAGAACCGGAACTAGTTATAAATTGCAGTATGAGTTAATTCATTGCAACAATACTTAATGCCCTTCCAATTTAACATTGTGTATTGTTATTATATATACAGTGGTTATTTTTTCATAGAACTTATTTAATGTTGAGTTTGATTTTATTATTTTTCAAAAGCTGAGATCCTTCATGTTTGTGTATAGATAGTGAAATGAATAAGGCATATACACTTATTCATTTATGTATCTTACTAACATTATATGTGACAATGAAGAAAATATTTAAAGAAATTGTAAGTTTGTTATTGTGTGTCCTTAATGTAGATGATAGCCAGATTCCAGGCAATATTTCTGCTATTAAGCTGTCTTGGAGTGGAGATAATCTTACAATAGAATGGAATTCAAATCTAATAATGACCAGCTTTGATGTTGTTATTGACACAAATTATTCCGTTATCTGGAATCTAACAACTTTTGAACCTACAATAACTTTGAATATTTCTGATGAGGCGTTCTTATCAATCAGTATTACTCCACTCTGTGTTAGCAGACCTTATCAATTTGTTATCGGTAAGACAGAACTAATACCTCTAACTAAAATTAAATTCATACAATTTATTTTAGATTCTTGGTTTTTCAGTCCATTGGTGAGGAATATTTTGAATAATAATTGCTATTTATATTTACATATATCGAACACATGGGAGTTGGGGTACAGTGATGCAATAGAGAATGTGTCTTGTGCACAAAATGATACTCTTCATAATAATATATTATATCCATTCAAAAGCAACCAGTCAGCGACAACTCTTCAAAATAATACGTCTTTGATTACATCGCCTCCTACCATAACTATTTCCGATCGTACATCAGAAAAACATGTACTAAACTATGTACTTTCAAACAACACCATATTGCTAATTAGCATCATTCCTGGAGGATTGATATTTATAATATTGGTTTTGTCAGTGCTCATTTTCATCATACTAAGTAAGTTTTAAACGTTGAAATTTCATTTGTGCGGATGAACTAACATCTAGCAATGAGTAAACCTCATCCTAGACACACAAATGTTTATAAAAAATATCTTGTCATGCACTCAATTTTCAAAAAATGATTTTCTGCTATAGTCAAAAATTTATTATATATATCAGCTTTACGTAGAGTATACATAAAAAGTAGCATTGTAACTGAATTAAAATAGACAAAAAGTTGTGTATTTTGTTATTGTTTTTGTTATACAGGAAGAAGAAAGCAGAGACAGTAAGTATAATATAAAATGATTTATTTATGGTTTTGTTTAATATTGGAAATTTTAGTGACACTACTGGGAAGATAAAATGCAATGAGGTACACTGCAATGTCTATAGATTATTCTATCTTAAGTAAAATAATATGTTTTTTTTTAGGATGACACGTACATGCAACTGAGTAACAGGTTTTATAAAAACGATGCAACTATCACTTCAAGATCTACTAGCCAGAAAAAACCTAATGTAAGTGAGTAAATTGCAATTTTTTAATTAACCCAATTATATATTGTGTTTATTTCTGAGTATACAAATTTTTAGTTCCTTTATCTCACTATGGGTTCATAAAGTTGTTTTTCAGTTATTTTCACTATTAGGTTCTTACAGATGGTAATTATTCTGCATTGCGGCATAATAAGATACCAATGTCAGATACAGAAGTGTATGAAACCCTACCGAGCAAACCATCTTCACACCAGAAAAAAGTAAGACAAATCATTAATGTAATATGTTTTCCTGTTCAATTATTTTGGAAATAGAAAACTCTATACATTGCTAATATATATAGTGTAGATTATATGTGCTTGTGAACACAAATATTAAGAGAAAATAAAGTAGATTTCGTTTGTTACTGAAGAGGGAAATAAAACTACAAACTCAGAAATTAGTCCAAGTGGAATAGGAAACCAGGGGGTACTTAATGTCCCCTCCTCCCCACTTTACTATAAGTAGTGTATGCTCTTGAGAAGCAAAATCACTATGCAAAGCTGATATAATAAAGGTCTGATTAGGAGAGATTATTATTTTTTTAAAAAGAGTGTATGACAATGATTTTTTGCTATTATGTATTCTACAATATGAACTGATACAATTTTTTGAAGAATTCAACTAAAATAATTTTTTTAAGAATATGGAATTTTGTTGCCACAGAATATTTACTTTTTTGAAACATATCAGCTTCAATTGAGAATAAAAAGATAGAAAGCGTAAATAGGTCGATCCCACCTTACCTAAACTTATCTTTTTATCCTCCTTATACTAAGTCCTACTTAAAAATAAGCTACTAACTCTATAGGCTTTGTATTGGATGCTGAAGTAATTAGTGCGGCTACAGCGAACCTTTACATATAAATATCACATAACCTAGATAACTAAGCTTTTTTTTATCTCCACGAAATATTGCTACAAATACTGTAGGCTGAATATTAGATGCTGAAGAAATTAGTGAAGTTACTTTATTTACATGCATATATAATTATTATAATTATAATAGTAACAAAAGAAACTTTTTCATAATTATTTGTATGCTTCGTTTGTAAATTATTTATGGATTTTCAGGATATTTTAAATCTTATGACTGCTTCTCACTAGTATTATATTGCTGATAGGAACACCCTATGGAGTATGCTGAAATAAAGACTTGCAATCTCTGTGGTCACGTCAAGCCTTATGCTGATGAAAAAGTTCAATATACCAATATACATACATCGGTGACTGATGCAGGTATTAAGTAGTTTGGTAGGTAATTTTCAGCCTTAAATTAATCTTCGTTGGTGTCCATGTAATGATAAATATATACAAGTTTTTATGTTATTAGACAAGAAGTTGGATTTGAATATGCTGGTCATACAGCTTCGTCCACTATCACTAAAATATAAATTATTTGGAAGTGTAGCTGGTATATCTCCTTCAAGTTTGGACTCAATACTTACCAAATATACTTCTCCATATAATGCTTTAATGGAAGTATGTGACCTATGGCTTAAGAAATGTCGTGATGAAGAAGTTGTCCCTACCTGGCATGCCGTTGCAGAAATTCTTGATTTAATTGGAGAAACAAAATTATCAAAAGATATGTTGGAAATATATAGTACAGGTAAGTATAGAATGTATTGCTAAATGCACACAGTTAACCTCTTTTTATGTCGTGTTTGTTAATTATACACTGTCACTATAGGGGAGTTACCAATTCCAATGAATATTGACTCCGTAGAGCTACAAGTTAAAAGTTCCAAAGAAACAATTAATGATATTAAGACCACAGCTCCCTTTACAAATAATGGTGAGACAAATATAAATGAAGAAACTATGACTATCACTAAGTGAATTCTAAAACTAGCTATATCTCTTGATTTGTCAGTGTTACCTGTTGAAATTGATGCACGTAAATAGTTCAGTTATTATTTTAAACAATTATTGATACTACTTTTTCACATTTGGTTGTGTAAAGCATTATTATAGGCTTAATTTTAATCAGGAACACCATCCACTACCAAGCATGATTTTGAATGCATAAAAACTGCTAAACACTATAAGGTAATAGCACATCATTTAATAAAATAAAAAGTAATTAGTGTATCTCTAATGAATATTTTTAGAATTTTGATGTTAGAACAGTTTTGATCATAATTGTAGTTTATGAAGTGTATGTAACTAATGTATTAGAATTAACTAAAGTATGAATAAAACAAAAATAGTGTAGTTATTCAAAACTGTGGTGTTACTTTGTAAATGTATACCTACTTAAAATTTTATTGTTTTTGAGATCATAATTTGGATACAGAAGAAATGCTGAATGATGTAGAACCTCCTCCAATTACTCCTTATACACTAAACAAGCAGGATAATAAAAATGAAGGTGTAACTTCTGATCTGTGACAGCCTATTGATGAATAGTCGTTGGCAAAAACAAACAAAAACAAGTCAAATTATAAAGAGAGATAACAATGTCACTGTTTTATTGTATATTATTAATAAACAGCAATCATAACATATTATGCAATTATAGCAAGTAAAACTTTTTTTTAAATATTTAAAGCATTGAAATTTATTTTTGGAATGTATCTAGTGCATAAAAACCGGAGTTATAATATATAAGGTATTTTCAATGATATATAAAACCAGAATTACATAATTAATATTGAGAATAGTAAGGCAGATTCTATTGCTGTTCATATCATGACAACATAAGTCATTTTACAAACTATACAATAAGGACTAACTTGTTGCAGTCATATCGATCATACATGCTTATGTCCATAGTAAAGATTATTGCAGTTAGTTTACAAGATAAAAAAAAAAATTCAAGAACTTATTATTGAGACAAAGTGTGAGTATACAAATTCACTGTATCGTCTAAAAGTAATTCATTAGTCAATATGCCTGACATGCAATTAAACTTGCTGTTTATCTTTATAAACTTTAATAGACAACCTCTATGAATCATTCTAGACTATGATTTTTTTTAAGGGAAAGAACTAAGGTACACTAGTTACCGTTGACAGTCATTTGACAACTTCAACAGCTAAATTAGACAATGTAAATTATTAGTCTTAATCTTGTTTTAAATTGCAACATTTCTACCATGTATTTTTCTGAATTATAGTTATCTTATTGCGTTTACTTATTCCACAATTACCTATATGACACTCCAATTAAAACATTAATAATTTCTTACTGTACTTAACTGCCCAAACTGATTGATGTTTGTAATCATATTTTTAACCCTTTCGTTCCGGTGTCGCAGTGAATACTGTCCCCCCTTGAATTATGTCCCCCCGGACAAAATTCACTAGTGAATTATGTCCGGCCGGACAGTTCTCACTAGTGAATTTTGTCCCCCCTGGTGAATAATGTCCCCCCCTCTCTCTCCACCTTCATAAATCACACTTCGAGCAAATCAACTGCGGCTGGTGACGCTGGACTGTACCAATCTTCTTTAAGTTCAACCCTGCCTTTCCGCAGGCTCGTTTTCCAATTATTGAGGGAGCTCCCGGGTGCCACATCCAAGTCTATTAGTTATTGGCGATGAACTGGGTGTGCCAGGCACTATTTTCAAGTCTATTTGCTTATTGGTGGATCAACTGGTAACTTCATTGTCTAGCTAGTTAAGCTCACTCCTTCATCATTTGTTCATATTAAAATATAGTTATGAAGTAGAATAGAATTTCACCACTACTAACTCAATAGCCATACACATCATACAATTTACAAATTTTACAATATCTTGAATCTTACTGTACAGTATTAAATTTATATTGTTTAATCTGTCGTAAATAGCTAAGTCCTTTACCAGCCAGACATAGCAATACATGGTCAACTCTGGACAATTATGATATTTTAAATTCAAATTCACATTCCCAAATGAGTGTCCTATTTTTTATCAGTTTACCCAGGGGCAAAAGCTGTGTGAAGATTTTACCAGATATGGGAGTTGTCAGTAGCTGTCCACTGCAAAACTTAGCCTCACTAATGATTGAATTGAGTTTATAATAGTTAAACATGTAGCTAAACTTAATTGGTAGAAGAAACTTAAACTATCAGTTGATGATTTAAAAACTAACCAAAAGAAATAGAAACAAACTTGATAACAACTCTAACTAGAACTACTAAATGCCACTCAAAATAACTTAAAAGTAATAATTGAACATTGCTAATTTTCAATAACTAATAAAAACTTACTATGTGGAAAAATAGCATATGAAGCAACACTTCTTATAATTTGGTAATACATAAATAACTGCCCTAGCTGGCTGGTTGGCCCTATCAAGTATGCTCTACATCAAATTGTTAAAAATAAATAAATAATATAAAAAAAAGTTGTTAAATAGATAGTCAACTGGTATAGCAAAATACAAAGATTGCTACAATATCATTTTTTGTAAGGATGATTATAGTTTTTGATTTACAGAGTTTTAGGCTAAATGTTTAAGCAGACACACTGATAGACAGGACACACTATACCATTTACAGTCCTGCCACAGCCATAGTAAAAACTGCCCACTAAAGTGAATAGCTATCTTGGCGGAGGGGGACTGAAGGGGTACAAAATTCACTAGCTAGTGCCTGGTTAGCCATTTAGCTACAGTTGTGCCACAGCCAGACCTTGAGAACAGCCTAGCTAGCTACTAAAGTGAATAGCTATTGGGGAGTGGATTCATTATTCACTGAAGGGGGACAAAAGTCACTAGTGATTTCTGGAGGGGGTGGGGACAGTTTAGAGGGGGGACAAAATTCACTACTACAACTGTCATTCTTATAAATTAGCTGGATATATTTATTTTTATTTGTTCAGTCATTTTCAAAATGTTTGAAGTAAAAATTTTTAATCTTCAATCAACCCATCGTATAACCCTTACCAACTTTGCCATTCGCTCGGTGAATCTGGATGGAATGGAGAATTATGATAACATATACGATTTTCTGTACTCTGGTATATACCCAGATTATTTCAGCAAAAACCAAAAGCGAGTATTGAGGAGGAAAGCGAAGAATTTTAAGGTCTGTGATAGCAAACACATTTTGGTAAAGAAAAAATCTAGCTAGCTAGCTAGCTAGATCAAAGTTGTATGACGATAGCAACTTAGTTTTATCAACTTGGTTTAAAATAGTTTCATTTCAAACTCTGTAATTATACACATAGGAAATGAATTACAAACTTGTTAGGCTTCTTTGTAATGTGGACTTGACAAATCGTTGACCCTTTACCATTAATTGTAAACTACACCAAATGAGTGCCAGCCCCTTAAAATAAGTGACCAAGGTGTGTCTTTAACATAAGTTAAGCTCTGTATATTATGATTTTTTGTTTGCATGAAACATTTCTGCTCTGTAAGAGACCAAAAAAAAAAGAGCTGGCTCGAATGTATTATTTTATACACAATCCGTGTGTTGCATATTGACATCTGCATGTGCAGTACGGTTATAATCAGAATTTGCTCTTCACCCCTCCCCCACCCCCACCTCCCCTCCCTACCCTACAAGGTTAAAGATGGTCTTCTGTATTTCTCGAAAAGTGGAAGTGAGTGGAAGCAAGTTCCAAGAAGTGGGAAAGACAAGAAAAGAATACTGGAGTCTTGCCATGGATCGGAGGAGGGTTAGTGTTTAAGTAATTGTAAATTGGTATTGACCATAAGTTCATTGAGCTTTTCGTAATTTTTTTTTGCTGAATTTTGTACCAAAACATGATAATAAAGAAGCTATACACAGTATGATATCTTGAAGTTTAAAAACACTTCAGAAAAGATTCAAATGTATTATCAGACAAATACATATACTGTTTTCAAGTCTCTGTTAAATCATAATGAATATTATTCACTGGTTAGGTGGACATCTTGGGAGGGATAAAACATCAAAAAAAATCAGGGAGCGTTTTTATTGGAAGACTATGTGGAGTGATATTCAAGAATATATACACCAATGTGAGGCTTGCCAACGTGCAAATGATACAAAATTCCAAAAGGCAACAGAACCCCTCCATCCTATACCCATAAAACCAGAAGTATGGAATCAGGTAGCTCTTCTTGAGTTCCGATTTTATCTTAGTGCTTATATAATTACATGAACATCACTTTTTCAGATTGGTATAGACATTGTTGGTCCTCTTCCAGTAACCTCCAAAGGCAACAAGTACATAATAACTTTAGTGGATTATTTTTCCAAATGGCCTGAAGCGGAACCATTGGCAGACAAGAGTGCAAAATCAGTTGCTTCATTTCTGTTCAAAATGTTTTGCAGGTATTTGCTTTGATATTTGCATTTTAGCTGATAATTACTTAATCATTGATTTAGTAAATTTTGGGTTATATAGGAGTGTGCTTATTATATTGTATAGATTTGGATGTGCTAAAGTAGTAATTTCAGACCAGGGCAGAGAGTTTGTTAATCGAGTCAATGAATATTTGTTTTCAATTACAAAAACAGAGCACAGAATTACATCTGCTTACCATCCGCAAGCTAACGGAATGGTTGAAAGATTTAATCAAACTTTGCAAAGATCTTTAGTAAAAGTTGTCAATAGCAATCAGTCTAATTGGGATGAGAAACTGGATGGAATTCTATTTGCATATAGAACCTCACAGCATCAATCAAGCAAGTTTACTCCTTTTGAGCTAATGTATTGCCGGTGAGTAATTCACTATTCATCATTTAATTTTTTATGAAATTTTGTGAATTTTTCATTCAATAAATTTATAGCAAGGCAATAATTCCTATTGAAATGGAAGCTGTTGAAAATGAAATAAGCCAGAGTGATGATGATTTTACAGACAACAAGATGGAGTTATATGTAGAACAAATGAATACCTTCAGAGATTCCATTTATGCAGATGCCAATGATAGCATTAAAAAATCCCAGCAGAAGCAAAAGAAAGATTACGATAACAAAAGAAGAAAGATGAAGGTAAGTGTACATAAGTATGATAAGTAATCAGGGTTTCATACAGACTATGGGAACCCTGGTATTCTCCCCCCTTCCCTTCCACTCCTAAATTTAGTTTCTCCTCCCCTAAAATTTTTTAATGACTAAAATTTTCCCAACTAAATTTTTTCCCGATTAAATTTTGTTTATGAAACAAAATATGATCAGTGCAAAATATAAAAAATTGTAGAAAGCCTTGCTCTACAGTTAGTCTGCTTACAACTGCCCAACACTTCTTCAAAATTAACACTTTCCAGTTCTGCTCTTTCAATTGCAGTACAAAATAGCCAATCTGATTTTTCATCCAACAAAATAAACTGCTGCATATTCATGACTTCACCATTTTTATTAGGCATAACCAGATACTGTTCTAACCAGTAGTGTCATCATTATTTGGATGAGTTTGAAAGGGTTTCACAAAAATTTTCTGGGTAAGCTTCTGACATACATACTTCATAAAAATGTCATTTGCTGGTTGTTATTTTTTTATGCTACAAAATTTCCACCCCCTCCCCCCCAATCACTAGCTAAAAATGCTGTATGACTCCCCTGTAGCTATTTATCTATTGTAAAATTTCTTTCTATAGTTAATAGTTTCATATTAATTTAAACGGTTAATTAAATATACACAGAGTCTGGACCCTGGAACTATGGTATTATTAAGAAACAGCGCAAGAGATTCTAGAAAAGGTGATAAGCTTGTACAGCGCTGGCTTGGGCCATACATGATTGTGGAAGACATTGGGAAAGGTCGATATTTGCTCAAAAATACTGCATCAGGCAAAACTCTCAAAAATGCTTTCAATAGATGCAGGTGGGTGTATTCCAAAATACAGAAGTTATGATTATCTATACTGTATTACTTGCAAATGACCTCATTTAGCTATATTATTTCTGTGTGATTTAATATAGCAATGGTTTTTGTTAGCATATGGTACATATCAAAGTTATTACAAATGTTTGTAATTTTATTTTACAGATTGAAAGAATTTTTCCAAACTCCTAATTTTCAACCTTTCAAATTAAAAGCGAATGATGTTTTTCAATATGGTAGTGACGATGAAAGTTGCCACAGTGATCATGGCATGATCGCTTCTTTACCACATACTGAAGAAAGACCAAAAAATTCAACGTTTACGCCTCAGCCTCTTTCACCGGACATATCTCCGTCTAGCTCACAACTTGAACAATCAGTTTGTCCACCAGAATCAGATGAATCAATCGCTCCTAGGTCACCACAAAGACCTCCACTACCTGCTGTGCATACAAAAAAGTGCCCATCTTCAATTCAGGAAAAAGTGACATCATGTATTGGTACAGATCAGCAGTTGATAAATTATGTTAAAGTATTTCAGCAGATTAGCACAGACAGTCTTGTGTCAAGAATGTCACCACTCATTCCTATTCTGGAAAAAATTAAGGATGGAAAAGTAAGTAAACTTAATATCAGCTGATCGCACTAAAATAAACAATATAGTTTGTAAACTTGCTATCCTATTTTCACAAACTGGCTACAGGCAATAATCACACTTTGATTTGTTAATAAGTTAACATCCCATAATATCCTTGTAATGTTTGGGTAGCTACTCTCCAATATTTTAATGATATTGTTAATAGAGGAACTCTAGTTGTAATTCCTAGCATACACTTTAGCAACTGTATAACCAACTTGTATTTCTTCAGCCTTCTTTGTATTCATTCTTTTTTTTTTTATAGGCATCAAAGAGTTGCTAGGCCTATTATTAATAACATAACGATGAGAGAGAACAGCAACTACACAGCTCATAATTAACATAGTGCAGATTGCGATAAGCCACAATTTTGCATATAACAGAAGCATTTTGATTAGTTATAAATAGATGACCAACAATAAATTTCAAAATATTGGGTGTTATCAGTGCACCTTTCCTGTGGTACTGTAACATCGTCTGAACAATGTGGTATATTATAAAAGCTTGAGAGTGTATTGTAACACTCAATCATAATATACAACAATATTTAACGTAAATATCATGAAATATTAGGCCTAATTTAAAATTTTTCTAATTTTTCATTTGTTATAAATTCAGATGCAAGAATCCCAATGCCTGAGTTATGATGACTTCTTAAGAACTTCATGCAAGAAGCTGCGTATGTTAAACAATAAATTATTGTGACTATCTTTAATGTGTTATTATTTATAGAGTTACTGAAAAACAGAAGCAATTCAATTAAGTGTATGAAGCTGTCACAGTATGAGAAGGTGATTGAGTTTTTAGTCTCCAAAATGTGTTGCAATAACAAGTCAAGCACGGTAATGAAGACAACCAGTGTTTTTTAACATAAATTTTAGTACTTGAATGTCATTCAGATATTTTCATACACGATGGACATCTTGCTGCCTGAAGTTTTACAGCTTATCATTATGGACGAGTTCAATGTTAGCAGAAATGAGGTATCTCCAGTATTGTTGTAGTTGAATGAATTTGCCACATGAAGACACATGTAATTTCAGCTTTTTTATTCATTTTTTCCTCATTAGGCTAGACATATCATGTACACTTTTGTGAACAAGCGTGAGTGTGTATCTTCACAGAGTGAGATTACAATATCAGGTTAGCTTGGTGTCTTCTAGATATGTCTGTATGCATGGTGACATTTTTTGTAGCATCTATTTTGAGTCCAGAAAGCTGGAAATTGTATGACGAACTTAGAAAGAAATTTAATAGTGTGTTAACTCTTAATTTCCTAAAAATCTGTTAAAACAATTTTATTTTCATTGCAGCAAGGAATAATGAAGTTCTTGATGGCAAATCAAATGAATACTGTAATGAATCACCCAAAATTCATTTTCAAGGTATCTACTAAGCAACCTCTATGTAGTTGATATAGCCAGGGAGCATAATAATAAAGTGAATTATATAATGTATGGGGAATAATACAGAGGCTGTTTTGATTCTAGGTTCTTGCAACACACCTGCTTCCATTAGAACCTTCCTTGATGATCAAAACACTATGAAGGTGAGCTATTTTGCAATGAACACTTACAATCGGAAATAGTCTCATACAATATCTTAGTTAGAAGTTGCAAACAACACTGTAGTGTACACTTTCAGTGTAAGGTAAGGTGTCTCATAGGCTATGTAAAATTATTGAAATTAAAATACAAAACAGCTTGGTTGTGTGGAGTACATATTCTATTAGCCATTATACTCAATACTTCATGGCCCACATAATTATCATACAGCCATTCAGCAGTGATAGGGAGTTTAATTGTGAACCTCTTTCCAAGAAGAGAAAATTATCTTCGAGTCCCAAGGTAATACATTTATTTATTGGTATTCACTAAAAGCATTCCTATTATGTAATTGGTAAAAGGAATCTGAAATATGTCAAGGGTTTCTGGACTGTAGTGTGACCAGTCCTAGTGGTTTTTTGCCAGGCATCAGTCAGGGGTCTGTAGATACGTTTCAGTCAAAGAAAGCTAGAGGTAAGCTAAACATATTTTTGTATGCGTGTATGCAATACTTCACTTGGTATGAAAATGATGTTATTCTGAATTTGCAATTTAGATATTGTTGATCTCACAAAACTGAATACTGATGTAGATGACCATGATATCTATTGGATGAAAGACTTTATGTTGTATAAAGAAGATCAAAAGGCATTACTGAATGGCCATTGGCTGACAGACAGTATTATTACAGCCGGACAAATTTTGTTACAGAAACAAAATCAAAGTATTGGTGGATTACAACCTACAATTTTATCTGAAAATTTTCAGTTTTCAATTCAAAAAGGAGAGTTTGTTCAAATAATCAATGTGAATAATTCACATTGGCTTACTGTTTCCAACATTGGTTGCCCCAAGGGAACTGTCAACATATATGATAGCGTTTCAAGTAATAGTCTATCTGCTCACACAGTCAAAGTAATTGCAGGAATTTTATTCGTGACTGATCTAAAAAAGATAACTGTGAACTATATTGACGTTCAAACACAGTCCAATTGCAGTGACTGTGGTGTATTTTCACTGGCATTTGTGACATCTCTTTGTCATGGTGAGGACCCCTCCAAAATTTCATACGTTACATATAAGCTTCGTGATCACCTCTATAATTGCTTGGAAAAACATACAATGTCACCATTTCCACGTCGCAATCGTCAACGAACAGTCCAAAATGGGCTTCAAGAATGCTTCAACATCTATTGTGAATGTAGGCTTCCAGAGTATGGCAAGATGATTAAATGTGAACGTTGCGATGAGTGGTTTCACAAGAAATGTATTGTTGCTCCTAGTACAGTATGGAAGAAAGGCAATTCAGTGCAATGGTTTTGCAAAAACTGCTGTTAGATATTAACTACAACTCACTTTCATATATTTGATATTATATCTTTATTGTGTCATAATTTCTTGATTTCTATAGTGAATTGCTAAATAATTATTTGCTTTGAGTAGTAATTCAAAGGAGAAATTAGGGACATAGCTAATAGTACTTTATCCTAAAACTATGAAAGTTGTACTTTCAAACTTAATACCTTCAAGAGAAATGAAATGGGAGAGAGGGGGGCGGGCGTCCTTCAAGAGGGGGGACTGCTGTATTAAATTATTGTATACGATCAAACTAATGTTTCCACCTTGGCAAACGTCCATTAGCAGTGGATAACTCTAAGTAGCTATAGTATGAAATTTTACATTGATATCAGTATAATTAAAAGTTGGACCAATAGTATAGCTATGTTGATATATGTATGTATATTATATATCAACATATATGAGGGTTGTGTCCCCATGTAGCTAGCAACTTATTTACTTGTGTTGCATTAGTTAACTTAAACGACAATTAAGAGATTATTAGTTAGGCCTTTCTCTGATTTTAGGTTTTGTGTGACATTTGATAAGCTGACTTATAGCTACCTAATCTTTATCAGTGGACCCACAGGGCAAAAGCTGTGTGAAGAGTTGTCAGTAGCTGTCTACTGCAAAAGTTAGCCTCACTAAAGATACCTCGAGTTAGTTAAGTTGTAAATAGCTAGTGTAAATTTAGTAGATTCTGAAACTATTAGCTAGTAGTGATTTAAAAACCTAACTAAAACCAATATAAACAATCTTGATAACACTAGCTAACTAAAACTAATACATGACACTCCAAAATATCTTTAAACTAATTGATTAACGTTTGCTAACTAGCTAATCAAACTAACTAATTTGGAAAAATACCATATCAAGCAACACTCTACTTCTTAACATTTATTTGGTAGCTATAGCTACATAAAAAATGCCCAAATTGGATGGCTGGCCCTGTCCACTATGCTCTGCATCAAATCATTGAAAATAAATAAATAAAAAATTGTTGAAATCACAATAGCTAACTAGTAGGTATAGAAAATACAATGCTGCTATGTATCAGTTTGTAAGGGGTGAATATAGTTACGTATAATTGAAAAAAATTTCAAGTCAAGTTTAACACTCTACTAAAATTATTCCCACTAGACCAAGTTCTCTGTGTTACCCAGGATGTCACCTAGCCACTGATTCTACACTTTAATGAAAAGAAGAAGTCTTCACTTACAGTGTATTTGGCTAAATGTGCAAGTAGACAAGCTGAGAAACCTGACACTCTCACTCACCTTAAGCCATTTACAATCCTGCCATGGCCAGACGGTAAGAACTGCCCACTAAAGTGAATAGCTATTTGGGGGAGGGGGGGACATTATTCACCGTAGGGTATACTAAATTCACTCGTGTCCTCGTAACCCATTTACAGTCGTGCCACAGCCAGGCAGTGAGAACAGCCTATACTAAAGTGAATAGTTACAATGGGGGAGGGGGGACATTATTCACTGGAGGGAGACAAAATTCACTAGTGAATTTTGTCCCGGGAGACATTATTCACTAGTGAACACTGTCCGGGGGGACATTATTCACTAGTGAATACTGTCCGGGGGACAGTTTATAGGGGGGACAAAATTCACTACGACACCGGATCCCGCTTTAAAGCGGGTGAAGACCGATTGACTTCTCCGAATTTAAAAAAATAGTTACTTTATAGCTAGAACCTTCAGATTGCATACACAGGTGCCCAATGCATTGGAGAAGCATCTAAAATAGCTTTCAGCCAGGACTGCTTCGACAGTACCTCACAGCAGTTGCGTTTATTTCTTCCTCGGCAAAAAAAAAAACATCGGTTCTCCGTCGAATTTTAAAAAAAGTTACCTTCTTCACAGCAGCTTCATTTATGGATCCAGTCATCTCCAGAGCTTTGTAGAAGCAGCAAAAAATTGCTTGAGCTCAGTAGCCTTCCATAACACATTGAAACAACCGCTTCTTTGCCGACCAAGACTTTGCGGTTTGACTTACTGTCTTCTCCATTTTTTATAAAATCGCCAGTTCAACTGGGGACCTCCCTATTACGTACAGTCTTAGGTAATGCTTATTACATCATAGGAAAAAAGTGAGCGTGTCGTGTGACCCCGGTAACTATGCAAAAAAAAATTTTTTTCAAAGTCATTTTTTGGAAGATGGCGTCTAGAAGTTACAATGCGGTGCAAGTTTTAGACTTGCTTGATGTTGACTCTAGCGACTCAGGATCAAGCGGAGAGAAGGGAGACGACATCTAGGGCTATAGGAGGCCCTGTATCAGGGTTGGTGGACCAGACCCCGTCAACTCTGATACTGAAAATGGGAGTCAAGAAGATGATCGAGGTAAGCTTGTCTTTCTCTTGTCTTTCTCTTGAAAAATAGCAAGCTTCTGTTGTGGAAAGGACTTATTTATAGCTATATTGAGATAGAGTAAGCTGTTTAGCTATAATATATATATATATATATATTCATTGAGTTTTGAGATTTGAAAGTGGCTTGTGGTTTTTTGAACAAATTCAAATTTTCAAAAAAATTAAAAAAAGTTTTTACCACATATACTACTAGGACCAGATGTGAATGCAGTCACCGACCCAGATTACGCAGATGAGGGGACAGGAGCAGAGTCTTCCAGTGATGAAGGAGAGGATACCGGACCTGAGTCTTCCAATAATGAAACACGAATAGGCAGCAGGTTCCAGTGATGAAGAAGAGGAAGTGGCTCCTCCTGCTCCGAGTTCTGGACGTCCTCGCTGTCGGAGAAGGCGGGAATTGAAGAACAAGAGTCGGGTGGATGAGGTAGGGGGAGAGTGGAAGAAAGATGACAACACACCCATTCTTATTCCATAATCTTTTGTGTAAAGGACCACAGACTTTGATATTTGTGGCTGCTCCCCCCCCCCCCCCTCCCCCTCCCTGAACATCCCAAAAGTTGTAATATGTATTGTTATTGTCGTTGTCGTTGTCTGTGTTTTTGTGGTGTTGTAGTGGAGCTTCACACTCGATGTATATGTGTGTGCGTGGAGTTGAAATGTTATTCTGGCGCTTCCAGATCTAACCGGGGAGGGAACGAACTCGGGGGGGGGGGTGGGGTCTTTTCCAATCGGGGCTACTATGCCCATGTAAGTTGAATTTCATGTATGTGTGTGTGTGTACACCAGTCAATTTATATTATACATTTATTTTTATGATCTGTATTCACCTGTATCTTCTTTTTTCTAGTGTGTGTGTGTGTGTATGTGTGTGTGTGCATTTGTGGAATGAGAGAGAGCATCCGTGGACAAACAGTATGTGGCACTTCCGTATACAACCTGGGAGGGAACTCTGGATCTTTTTGGATCGTGACTACTATGCCCATGTAAGTTGAATTTCATGTGTGTGTGTGTGTGTACACCAGTCAATTTATGTGTAATAAATTATACATTTATTTTTATGATCTGTATTCACCTGTAGCTTCTTTTTTCTTGTGTGTGTGTGTATGTGTGTGCGTGCATTTGTGGAAAGAGAGAGAGAGCAACCATGAACAAACAGTATGTGGCGTTTCCGGATCCAACCTGAGAGAGAACGAACTCGGTGGTCTTTTTCAGTCTGTGACATCATCAATGCTGGGTAAGTTGAATTTCATTTTTTCAACTTACTGATATTTGGGTGTCCAGCTAGGGCTGGGAGAGGGGGGGGGTTATGGTACAAGAATGTCAGTGAAAAGTAATGACGGGGGAGGGGGGGGGTTATGGTACAAGAATGTCAGTGAAAAGTAATGACGGGGGAGGGGGGGGCTCAATTCAGCGAGGCCAGCTGTTATGTTACAAATGTCATTGTTGTCCTGTGTTTTTTTGGTATTGTATGGAGGTTCCGGATCCTATGGGAGGGATCGTTCAGTCTGTGACACCATCCATGCCGGGTAAGTTGAATTCCACGTGTGTGCTTGTACTGCTTTTCATTTTCGAAGTACACTTTCTCAATACATGTTTCTCTCATGTACAGTGTGGAGTATACATAGCAGGTGTTCATACAGTGGGAGGCTAGCGCTGGGTTCCCCCCTAGAATTTTGGGAGTTGAATAGAAATGAACATTTAGGAAGCATTTATTTTTAGTCTGATATTGTATCCCATTATGTTCCTATCATAACTGAGCCTTTAGTGCATAGGACCGAACACTGATCATCAGTGTGAAGTATAGACTCGTATGCAAAGATGTGCATCAAAGTAGTGTAGGTTCCAAAAAATGGGTGTGGCGAAGTACACTCGGAGCCCCACCCCAAACAAAAATCCTGTATGAAACCGCATACAATACATCATAAAGTTGCAATTATATAGGATCATGAATAATTTGTTGTTTGTATTACAAATATCTTTGTTGTTTGTGTTTTTGTGTATATGAAATTGTTTTGTAGTGGAGCTCGACGTCCGATGGCATACGTTCCTTGTGGACACTCATAGATGTCTCCTACATGATCACAATCAGCACCACACACAACAAACAACATATTTTATTGTTGAACTAATATAATAATGCATCAAACAATATTATTTCTATTTTATTTTATTTTTTTATTGATGGGAAAAGTGGATTTTTTGGGGAAAAAAATTTTTTTTTTTGAAGTATTAGTAGATGGCTTAAATATTATTCAATTTTCTCAATCAAAAAATGAGGGGAATCCCAAACTCTTGGTCTATTTAGTGATATATGGTTGCTATGGGGTTTTCCCAGCCAGCATCGAGTTAAAAAAATAAAACGGCACTGCTCTTTGTCTGTTCAATGTACGCTTACTTTGTTGTTGCAGTTGAAACAGACACCAACAGACAGCTCTTATAAACCAAGTTTCAAGAAAAAAAGACCGACCAGGAACTGAGAAACAACGGTACAAACCTTAAGGCTATTCAGCGATATTCAGAGGCGACCGTTGCAGTTACGAAGTCGATTTTTTTTTCCAGCGGTAGCCTAGGGTCTTCCCCACAACTTAACAACGCCGTATTTTTGATATTAGTATTTGTTTTCCATTTTTTTAAATATTTTTATATTTTTTTTTTTGTATCCTATTTAAAAGAAAAAACTCGTTGTTATGTTTTTTTAGATGTGGAGTGTACCCCGTGTACAAAATATGAGTTCATTCTGGTCATCCAGTACTTCTGAATATCGATTTTTAGGTACGAAGCTAACTTATTGATTCGTATTAATTTGATTCTTCAACTCCGCCCCCCAACTCTGAGCGCGCAATTTATTGTGGGCAAAATTCCGGGTGGTGGCGGCTCTAATTAGAACCGGTAAGCAAAAACAAAAGAAGAGTTACTTTGCGAGTGAGCCCTGCGGGGAAGAGTACAAGACTTCTGGAATGTACTGGAGGGTCCTAGACAATGAAGAAGCGGCGGCGTATTAATGGGGCCTGGAGTCACTCGTTTAGAATAGATATATCACGGCTCGCAGCTGCGACTTGAAGGAAGCGTCTGCTTTGGTGTCTTTGGAGAGCTTGATAGAAGGTTGGTGTAGCGGGTAGAAGTTAGAAGCAGTTTCAGTGTGTTAACTTCAACTTCTCAGGAATTTTTGGTGCTATTTGTTAAAAGAAAATGTGAATTATTACTTTTATTGACTAATGTTATTTTCTTTCTACAATAATATATATTTATCAATTAGGCTGTTTATTATCAATTATTATTTTATTGATTTATTTAAAATAAGACCAGAATCAAATTTTAGATCATAGTACTTTGTCTGATCTACCTCAACAGGAGGAAAGGTTCTGGCATGCTCTTCATAGAAATAGATGAGCTGCGATTATGAGAAGGCACAACTCCTTGGTTCTAGGGTACAACTGGCAGGTTCACAACAAAAGTGCAGAGCAGAAGACATGGCTTCCTTGTTCTCCAGAGGAGAGAATAGTAGACCTTCGGCTCTCCTAAGAAGTCATGCCTCCTGAAGGGAAGAATACTACATACATCCTGGTTATTTAGAAGAGAGGACATGGCACTCCAGTAGAGAGGTCAATGAAAAGGCACAGCTCCTTGGATCCCCTTGATAGTATTGCATACTTCAGAACCTTTGATTTTGTTCATTTCATATTGTATTTGATTATGGCCCTGCTACTATGGAGCTATGATTTATAATATTGTTTAGTAATATTTTTTAGAAAGTGAACAAATATTAATTATCTGCACTGCTGCTTCTGCCCTACAGTACTGGTAGTCCTTTGAGGTGAAAGCTCTTTGAGGTAAATTGTCTGGTACAGTTAATTGGTACGTGTTCAAATTGTGCGCGAGTCGCGTACAATAGTCAGTTCGCGGAGAGTAAATTGGATCGAGTTACGGGCGGGTTTTGTGGTATTCTACTGAATCGCTTAATTACCGCAGGTTCCGGTGGTACTGCACCCTTAAGCATGCTGCAGACTAGATAATAAGTATTTAACCTGCACAATTTTGCTTAAAATTTTTAAGTACAACAGATTGCATTGCAAATAGCTTAGCTATGCTATTCATATGAGACCAGATAGTTTACATAAGCATGAAACAACTTTGGAAAGTATAGTGAGTGATGTGTTTTTGAAAACTTTATCTTTGGGGATGCAGTATCTTTTTAAAGTTAACTCATAACATTGGGAAATTTATACAGTAATTCTCTTGAAGTTGTTTATAGACATCGTCATGCTATGACTCAACATGCTGAAAAATATTATTGCTTATAAGAAATGATTATAAGCAAAGGAATTTCCTCAATATTCTATTCTCTCTCATTATGTATTAATCCTTCCCATTCTACTATATTAAAAACCATCACTTTATTAATAGTATTTAGAACAGCTGCTGAAGTTTTTGTATTGTGACAGATGAACTTAAACTGCGTAGGTCCTTCAAAAAGGGACACTATTAACTTAGTGTCCCCGCCTTGAGGGCAGGGACACTGGGGCAGGGACACTTAGTGTCCCTCCGATTGCACTTAGTGTCCCGTTGTTGGGAGCAGTTGCTACGTTCTAAATCAGTTTGGCGCTGCTCAGCCGTTGTGAACCTCCATTTTTTAGGATCCCTTAGGCCCTAAGTAGCACCCTTGCTGCGCTCAGGACGCTATAGCAGCCTAGGGCCTTCAGGACACTAAAAATGGTATTTCCATCTGAGGCAGTGCCTAATTATTATGTATTACACCATACTGAGAATGTGATGTACAGTAGCTATTGGTATTTTTTAATTATTCTTTTTTTTCCATTTTGCAACTAACTATTGTAAAGTTTGTGATATCACAAGCTAGTGTATTGAAAACTAACTATTTCACCCAAAGATAAGAAAAGAAACTGTATATATAATCTTAACTTGAGCAAACTTGTCTGTGCTGGTTCTGGCAAATTGAAAATGTTGATCCCAAACTCATTTCTAGTTTGTGTCAGTTGGACCTGGACTCTCTAGACTTATTATAATACAACAAAGTTGTTGATTCATTCAGGGTTACGTGTCCAATAATATAAAATAGGTGAATTATAAATGGGTAAAGGGTTCCATAACTAAAAAAGTTGTTATAACATCCATCTAGGTATTTAGACTTTAGAGTCATGGCTAAAGACTATTCCCAGAAGCATCAATTGACTTTGAAGAAACACTTGGCCCCTTTGTTCATTTCTCTTAAATCCATACACTATTGGCATTTGCTGTTAGTTAAGGCATGCACCCGCAACCGATTATTTCCCTGTTCCTTGGCAGTATTTCTGGGAGTCTTTTATGTGCTGGTTATTTGTTGCTATTGTGAGTATTTACTATGCACTTTCCACCACAAGTATACATAGACATAGCAAGCAAACTTGCAGTAGCTATTTAGGGATGTTCACATTAATTGATAAATTATGCACCTATATTATGCCAAATTATGGTACATGTTCATAGTAATATAATATGAACCATAGTAGAATTTCAATGAAATTATTAAACAAATGTAAATTACTGTGACTATCACACAATTTTAATGTGAATAATCACAGCTTGCTAAAGTTTTTAGTTTTTTTCTCTCCTTTGCTCTGAAATCAATTCACCAGATTATTCTAGAAAAAAGGACCTATCATGCCTTTTTACTATTTGTCAGCCTCTATTATGCCAGATAATGCTGGCATAATTTGGACATGCAATAATATGTTGGCTCTTTGTAAACATTTCTGGAGATTATGCCATAAACCCAAATTTATTCTGCGATAACACTGATTTTTTGAGTCTCACAGAAATTTTTGAGAGTTGGAGGGCCTGAGATAACTTTACATTAATGAAAGCTTCCGTTTATGATGAATCAGTGCCTCTTGAACATAATCCATGGTCATGCTCTCACTTTAACTTCTAGAGCAGCTACTATAGTAGTAAAATAGGCTGGTAGGCTACCAAAAATATTAACTGCTTGATCTTCCTAGGTCACTGGAGCACTAATTGAAACAAGTTTATCAACTAGCACTGCTAATTTCTTCAAATGCTCATTAAATGCAGTGCCCTTGTCCATTTTTTTTTCTTCAGAAGATACAATTAGTTTGCTAAACTTTTTTGCTCGAAGTGTTTCTTGAGAGTATTCCAAGCATCTTTGAGCAAGCCACAGGAAGTGATAAGGTATAGCAATGATGAAAAGACAGACATGATAATATAGAAAATAACTTTCTCTAGTACGTTTCTGCTGCTCCTGCCTGTGGTTAACCTACCACATTGACAGGACATGTCATAACAGAACAACATCCTAGCTAATGACACACACTAATAATGTATTTTGTCACAAACACTTAACATCTCATTCACAACACATTCCATTCTCACAACCTCAGCCTGTTTACTGTATCGTCCTCGTTGAACTGAGCATGCTCTCGGGCTGGTTTGCTATAATATAAGGCCAGCTCAGGCTTGTGCTTCAGTTACTGTCTTGCTGCTTGACCCTTTATCTGACCTAACCTAAGAACTGAATTAAGATATCAGGGATTGGGTTGGGAAGAAGCTTCAAACAGCTTGGAAATATAGCAGTAGTAACTCTGGTGGCAGCCTACTTGGTCTGTCTTCCCCTACACTTGGTGACAGCTCTCTGTGACTACACTACACTGCCAGAGTAGCAGACCCATCTAATAATTGTTTCTACAGTCTCTTAGCCATTTCCAAGTTATCCAGTGGGTGGGCATAACTCTAGATCTTCATGTACAATGTTTCTCCTGCAAGCAAATCTTTACTGGTAACAATAAACATCTTAAGTGCCTGTGTTTATTATAAGACTGAAAGCAATGCTATCAATAGCTTTACAACATTACTATATACATTACGTGGCAGTGATGCATCTATAATGTGTTAGTGACATTAGAGCCTATCAAGGAGTCATAGTTAGAAGTGAGTATGTCATTATGGGTTCAATATCGGGGGCTCAGACAGCTACAACATGGAGGAGTGAGGATGGGAGGTGGGGTGGTGGAACGAGTGGATGGCAACTAGGCCATGCCTGGCACTCTATACAACACTAAGGACCCCACCCTCAACACTCTCAGCTTTGTTCCCCTATTCAAATAGGCCATCCTTGACTCCCGCCCCTTCGCAATCTTAAGGGCTGCGCAATCGCGCATCATCTCCAAATGTTCGGCCATAGCGGCCACCCACTCACAAACACTCAAATTCTTACTGTCTACCTCAAACAGCCCATGGTAAAGGGCATCCAAGAGAGTTCTTACATGAAACCCGTAAACCAAATCAAATGGGCTAAAGCCAGAGTCGGCATGCGGCATCTGGCGAAGGACAAATAAAACAAAAGTCACCTGGCTCACCCAATCCACTCTTTCACTTACACACTTCCCTAAAATGGCCTTAAACGTACCATGCATTCTTTCGACTGCTCCATTACTCTCAGGGTGGTACGGCGAGGTACGCACCTTCTGAATACCTAACATCTCACACAACTGTTTCATGACCTTGCCACAAAATTGGCTACCCTGGTCACTCAGGACACACTCGGGGATAGACGTTCTCGAAAATATGGACCAAAGTCCCTCCATGACTGACTTTGCGGTGATACTCCGCAAGGGCACGGCCTCAGGCCAGCGAGTTGCCATGCATACGTATGTTAACAGATACCTACACCCCCCTTTTCCCATAGGTAAAGGGTCTACAAGGTCAATAGCCACACTCTCAAATGGTTCGGAGAGAATAGGTCTCTCCACCGCTGGTGCTCTCTTGGGCTTGTACTTGCTCCGTCTTTGACAGAGTTCACAACTTGCACAATGGTCAATCACCTCTCTCGCCATTCCCAGCCACACGAAGTACTTACTAATTATCATGTTCACCTTCTCTGCCCCTAAATGGCCATTTCTCTCATGTCCCAACTCAAGAACCTTCACTCTGTAACTATTGGGCAATGATAGCCCGTACCACCTTCCTGTATCCACCTATAACAAACTCGCACATAAAACTTTTACAACTCCTTTCACAACTAGCAAAACCCTTCACCACCACATCACTACATAATTCAACATTACCAGGCACTAATGTCTTAGGCACTGATCCTAACTCCGCCCCTGAATCAATAAGGACCTCGGTCCTAATACCATTAACCAAACCAAATGCAACATTGACAGGCTTACCGGACTTACTCTCATTAATTAATACTGACATTTTGCTAGGTGTAGCTTCCTTTTTCACAGGACCCACCCCCTTTCTCACCGTACACTCAGGGCTTTTATGCCCCACCTTCCCACAATTATAGCACGTAACCTGCCTCGGAACAAAACCACTCCCACCAGGCCTAACACTCCCCTTCTTGCACTCGCTAGATCGATGTCCTTTTTCACCACAGTTATAACACGTGAGAAAGTCACTCACTCCTTCACCTCCCACCTGATCTCTGTCACCTCCACTACCAAACCCATTATCACGCCCAAAACTATGCTCTCTCCCCTTGTAACTTCTACCACCCTCAGCAAAACTACTACCCAAAGGCTTAAAATAGTTACCTTTCTGCCTACCACCCATCCAATCTTCTAGAGCTTCCCGATAGTCACCCCAATTCTTAATTACTCGGTTCTCTAAAACATTTTCCCACTCTGTGGTAACACACGTCTGGTCAACGCCAAGGCGATTGCCAGTATCCCCTCCTCCAAATTCGTGCAACCTTGGCACGTACCCTTAACCGTTCTTTGCATCCACTCTACAATTGAACTAGCTGACATACTTTTGAATGTGTCACTATTGGCATCAAACAGCTGATTGCCGTAGGTGATAGTTGTCTCTCCCGCTGCCTTCAACAATACATTCTTAACATCACTATATTTCGATCCGTCATCCCGTAGCTGAGCTACCCGCACACACAAACGTTCGGGCAACCTTGGGTACAGCCTCTCAGACCAATCCTCCTCCTCAACCTTACTTTCCCTCATTATCCTCTCAAACTTTTCGAGGTACGCCCCCAACTCATTACCATCTTTATACACACCCAAACCTTTCAATTTCTCTTGCATCAGTTCTCTTTTTGCCCTACTTTTCTCTTCTTCCTCCTGTCTGGCTCTCCTCCTATAAGTCTCATCCCTTTTTCTTGTATCCGCCTCATCTCTCCTTCTAGCATCTTCCTCGTCTCTCAGCCTCTGTCTAGCTGCCTCCTCCTCTCTTTTACGCTCCGCCTCTTCCTGTCTCTCCTTCCTACGTAAATCCTCGTACTCTTTCCTCCTCTCTTCTTCCCTTAATCTCCACTGCTCATACCTATCCATCATCAAATTCATTAAAGCCCCAAAATCAACCTCCTCCGACCTCTTCGCCATTCTCTTCCGTCCGGCCACCGCTACCTCCCTCCTCTCAACTACTTCTCCTTCAATCAAACCTCCCACCTCACCTTCTTCGTCAGATAACACCTCCTCGGTATAAAGCACCTCAGCAGGGCGCGTGGGGTAAGGTGACCTCTCAGAGGCAGTTGGCCTATGTGAGGGTCGATAGGGTTGGTCACCAGGCGCAACCGCAGGCAACCTCTGTGTGGCCGGCTTCTTCTTTTCACCCACCAGTCCGGGTTCTGACATGAGCCGGTGAACCCAGCTTCTGCCAGAGACCTACAGATACACAACAACAACAAAAAAAAAATGAGGGTCACCAACAATGAATTAGAACCAAATATAAAGCTTTCGTTTACACTCAGAAAAAAAAATCACACACAACCAAAGTTCACAACACAACCACACGTGGACAAGTTCAGGGGAATCCTTGTCTGTGCTGATCCGCAGATCTAATGCTCTCTGCCGGGGCAAGCTTGTCTCGAATTGACCGTAGTCAGTTAAAGTCTCCCTCTGCCTCAGCAAGGAAGTACTAAGTTGTTCCGCGAGTATTCTCAAGCGGGTTTGGGCAGAATATCTTCTTCCCTCGGTATGTGCGGGACGTCTCCCAACTGATATTGACCTGGTGAATGTCTCCACCTGGATTCGGGATCCGGCGGGAATGTCTTCTCCGTATCCCACCGCTGCCACCAAGTATGTGGGCCCTAGGCTCCGCGGAACTGTCGTGGCGCTCACAATCGAGGTAGGCAGCTTATTGTCGCTGCCACCAGAATCTACAACGCCGAAGCTCTCGAAATAGTCTTAACTAAATCTTGATAGAATGTAGACTGCCCTACAACACACGAGTGGGTGGTATATATACGAAGTTCAAAACTCCACCCACAACACAATGACTTGACATAAAAGCAAACACACGTGATAACATCATAACTGAGCATGTGCAAAACGACTCTACAAAACTGAATAATTAAAATAACAATGTTCTCCACATATATGCCTTCCTTCTATTCCTTCTTTCTTGCTCTTTCTCTATCTTTCCTCTCCTTCTCCTTCCTCTGGCTCACACTCTGCTCACTCTCTGCTTGACTCTGCTCACTCTCTGCTTGAATGTGGGCTTGCTTGAGGTGGAAGCCCACACATAGTTAGAAGTGAGTATGTGATTATGGGTGGGTTCAATATCGGGGGCTCAGACAGCTACAACATGGAGGAGTGAGGATGGGAGGTGGGGTGGTGGAACGAGTGGATGGCAACTAGACAAAATGGGTAGCCAAAATAATGATTCAATGTTGAAAAAGCAAAATGGGCTCAGAGAAGCAGAATACATGAGCCACTCCTTTCAGCAAAATGGACAATTTTTTAATTTAAAGCAGTAGGTAATTTTTTTTAGTTTACAAGCTTGGATTGTAGGAGCAACCAACATTAAAGCTGATCCAGACAAAATTCGTTCTCCATCATATCTAGAATAATTTCCTGATTTTGCTGACATGCTCAGTACCTAATATCTTCAGATACCATACAACTTTATCCTTACTTTTCTTATTTCCTATTACCCATAATTAATTACAAACTAAGCAAAAATAATGAGACATATTTGGAAGGAAAAATAGTTATAAGGAACAGCAAACATTTATAGAGCAAAACATAAATGAAAGCAAATTTTCAACTGACCAAAGCATATATCATTGGGTGTGGGATATGCATGTGGGTATGCCAGCTTAATTAAGCATAATAGCTAGGCAGTCAAAAATATTGTGGCATGATGAGTGCTGCTAACATCACAGGAAATTAAACCTTCATTTTTAAGAGCACACGAGTCTGACCTGTCACACTGATTCCAGCAGTAAAACTGTCCTATCACTGGGTCAAAAAAGTAATGTCCTACTCACCCTACATTTTATAGAACATTAAGAAATTCATCCCTACCATCTCATGTAACATAGATATAGCTATTGCGTGGGATGCACAGGATTTTTTTTTTTGCATATTGTCTAGTGAAGCTAAAACAGAACACAGTCCCTGTAGTTTAAGTTGTAGGCTTCCTTTATAATCAACCTTAAATTGTAAAACACTTCTTTTTTTCTTGATGTTGTAACTAGCAAGCTATTTGTCCTGTCTAGTTTTTGAAGTACTCCATTCATTTATTAGTTCAATTCATTTAATCTAGTGTAATAAATAAAAATGTAATACAACAAGTAAAGAGTGGCATAATTCCCTCATGCCGAGTGTGGTGTAATAGTCAACTTCGGAGACTGCCACCAGATATCTATACACAACCCTTAGCTAAGAATGACAGAGCTTTGAGGAAACTGTTTCATAGCAATGTAGATCTGAGCAAAAATGTGAGATAGTTACTTTTGGAGGTGGTACAGGAAGAGTGATGAACAGAACAAAGGATTGAATGGTGTATGGGAAACTAGGGAATAAACGATGAAGTGTGGAAATGTGATGAATGAGCTAGCTAGATACACACACACAAACATACAGGCTAATAAGCAGCAATCAGACTTATAAAAATTCAAAGTTCTGCAAATTCTTTTGTTGTGGTGTGGTATTACACCACATAGAGTGTGGGAGTGAAGAGACCACAAGGACATTTTATAAACTTTGAACTTCTTGAAAGTATGAAGTTAGCTAGGGTCTATGCCAAAGTAAAGACCACCCCAACTTCCAAATGCCTAGTACACAAATTCTTTAGTTGGGAAGAAAGATGTAGCTAATGTTAACTGCATGTGACAGTAGAGCTAAACTATAATAACAATAATATAGTTATGATACAGGAAAAACAAAACTCAAGTAATCAATCTATATTATATGAATAGCTAAGTTCAGAAACAAATACAGGAGTTAGAGTTCATAACATAACATATTTTGTTATAAATGGTTACTGATACGAAAAAACAACGACAAAACCCACATAATTAAAACACAACAACAATAGCTATAATGTGTTTCTTCAGAACTCTCATGATGTGGATTTAAGAGATGGAGTAAACGTTCTTAGTGACTTGTTTCTTTTCTCCTAATTCCTTGCAAGCGGTACTGCCTGACCAGAACTTTCCACAGTCTACGACCCTACAGTATCGGAGTGTCTCACTCACTTGTAGATTATGGTCATTAAATATAATTATATTACTTACATTTTTGGAGTGTGCATACACGATCTGCCAACATCATCAACATCACTGACTGGAATTGACACCTTAGCAATCGATGGAAATTTCCTTACATGGTCTTGTAGTAGAGGCAGCTCGTATGCCATATACCTGTTATAGTGTACAAAATTAAAGAGGTAATATTCATTTAGACACATGCACACATGTTCAACTATTATACAAGCACACAACCTTGTGCTGATGTAACTACTGTAATTATTACAATGAATGCAGGTATTGCTCCTCAGAATTGGTATAGTTCACAACATGCTATTCATTCAAAATATATGTCTTGTCAACATCACTAACATCTCTTGAAGTGTGAACTACAGCTGGCAATTAATTTCCACCCGCCTACTCAGATTTTGCAGCCACCAGTGAAGCTATAATAAATGATAAACATTTAAAAAAACTGCAAAAGTATGATTGGTGTGGTCAAAAAAAAAATTCAGCAACCAGTTAATGAGAATGTTGAGCTTTCTATTCTTAGGTTTCTATCATTTGAGGAACTACATTCTAGACTGACCAATAATATAACTTTCATCATCATTGAGGACACAATTCAATATTCACGAATCACTCATATAACTATTCCCCTTGGTGACAAACCCCATAAATCGTATTACCTCATAGGATACTAAACTTACTCATTCATTTGAACTGCCAGATTCTTAACAAGAGTGTGACAAGACAAGGTGATGCTGTCCCAAAACCTGTGCACTTGCTCCCTTAGTCTACATTTATTAAAAAAAAAAATACATTTGTGTTAAAAAGTATTGGATTACCAACCTTACTAATGGCTCCAGCCTAAATTATTTATTGGAGGTTAGCAAGAAGTAATCTTGAGATTGTACTACATTATGTATTTTTTAATACATGTAATGTGGTTTCATCTATTATTCTGAGATAAGAGCAATTTGAAGTTACTGGCACCCCCCAAAACCAAGGCACCCAGATAAGAGAGGTTATATTGTATATAATAATTGGCGAGCGAGCGAAGCGAGCGAGACACTATTAGGGTAACTCAATTGAAAATTGGGGATATTTGTTATTGGCGAGCAAGCGGAGCGAGCGAGACAGTATTAGGGGTGGATACTGCGCGGGGAACTTTTTTTCTCCTAAAAACACGGCTTTTTAGGCTTGTAAGCGCAGAAGTGTGAGAAAATTCCTGCGAAAACGCTTCTTTTCAAGAAACAAAAAGTTGATTCGACCGGTTACTATGGCATTGAAGACCTTTTCCAGACTTAATTTCAAAACTTTGCCGTTTTAGGGGGATACGAAGTGCCGATTGTGTTGTCAGCTAGAGCTTGTTGTCAACAGTGACTGGTAAATTCAAATAGTCAGAATGGCTTCAATTTGATACTATGGAAGTTACCATTGCTCAAGAGAATGTATGCTAAAATTGATTGTCGTTTGTATTTGTAGCTGAGAGCTTGTTGTCAAGAATTCACGGTAATTCAGATAGTCAAAGTAAACTTAAATTTGATACTACAGAAGTTATGAATACTCAGGAAATTGAGGTAAGTAGTAATTCCATATTTGTTGGCTAAAATTACAAATAGTAACATTGGTTTATTTTTTATCATAGCAGAATGGCAGATGTTTGATACTACGGAAGTCACCATTAATAAGGTAAGAGAGTGATTTTGTATTTGTTTGCTGAAATAAAAGGTTATTATTGTTTGTATGAACTAAGCTAAAACATAGTAAGAATACTTAGTTTTATGTTACCTAACTATCAGGCTCGCTCGCCATTTGTGCTCAAGCACACCACTAGTATATATATGTTTGGACATACGTAAGGCATTTTTGTACTTTGACCCTCGCGTTTTTGTGTTAATTATGTGGTCGACCTCATCTCAAAATTCACTAAACAGAATCCTCCGGTTTAGCGATGAGTACCCGTATCACCCTAGAAATTGAATTGTTTACCGTTTTGAATTCTTTTGTGGGTGCAGTTAAAACGTAAAAACTTACGGGAGTTCCATTTCTATTCGAGTTAGTGGCGGTGGTAAGTCAATGCACTCTTTGTTTATAAACCATATGCAACAGTATTTACTTGAAAATGCATTGTCCACTAGACTAACCGCGAAGGTAAGTCTCGTGTAGGTGTATGTCCAGTTGTGTCAAAGCATTGTGCTTTACAGCCACTACTTAGCTAAAGAATATCACAAAGAAAACGTTTAAATAACGTGCATAGTTTTTGTTCTTTCCCCTTCAATTCAAACAGTTGCCGCGAGTTGTTACTATGGCACTGAATCCCTTTACCGTGTATGCGTAATTAAAAAACTCGACCTTATTTTCAGTAGCTTCAGAGAAGTCAAAATCATTCATATAAAAATGGTAGTCTTTAGGCTCGCTCGCTATTTGTGCTCAAACACATCACTAGTATATATACAAATTACATATATCATATATAACCTTGGTATATTTAAATTACGTACATCATATATAACCTTGGTGTTTCCTGCTGTCTGATCTTTGCCCTGTATAAAATCAAAAATTTTAACTCAGAATTAGGGAGGAAAAATAATACTTACTTCTCAAAAGTTATTCCATCTTCCATTATGTAAACTGGCTTTTGTAGTTTTCCCACTGATATCACTGCAAATTGAGATCCACTTTCTTGGACTTGCTCTAGCAAAGGTTTATCACTTGATGAGACTTTGTTACTGCATAAAAATGTGTATGTGTATTTGTATTCACTGTATAAATCAATACTCGGTGACAAATAGCAGTTCTATATTCTAAATTTGAATTTTTATAAAGAATGACGGTAGGATGATGAATCCAAACAATGCTTCAGAACTTAAATGAAGCCTTTAAAGAAACATACTATAAAGATGATTTTGCAACACAATTTCACATAATTGTAAGCTACCACAGTAACTTTGATGCACGTTCCTATTTGTATACTGTATTACTTTTTTTAGTATATTATCATGTAACTTTGACTATACATTTCTATAAAAAATAAAGTTGGTTTGTTCATTTTTATCTGAATTATACTAATAGCAATGTTGTATGAAATAAGGACAAAAAATAAACATATAAACAGAGTGTGGAGTAAATTTGGTACATGTGTGCGACACAGAAACATTAATAACTATGTATCAACTTACTCTGACATATTGAATGTAAAATCAGATTCACTAATGCTACAGAAAAAATATATAGGGAGTAATTTAAAAAAGCACAAATCTTGGTTGCAAGATTAGAACCACAGTACAACTGTAATCTATATACAGATGAACTAAACAAAAGCTATAAACATAAAACTTGCGTACATATTCGTGTTTTTATGAAACACTCTGGCAGGCCATTTTCTAAACAAAGAAAGAATTAAACAAGTATATCTAATAAAAAAATCAGTGCTTACCTTTTTGTGGGAAGCCAATTTCTTCTTCGATGTCTATATCAAAAACAGATATTTCATTTGCTGTGATTATGCCAAAATCTTCCTTTACCTTAAACCCGTCCTCTCTTCATCAATGTTGTTGTTTCTTTTCTCAGAATCCTTAATGACTAAAACATGTGAATCGGTTAACTCATTCTGCACTGAGTCGTAGCATTCTAAGTTAGCTGAACCTGGCTGTACTGAACCTGTGTAAGCTTTTACTGGACCAGTTAGTCTTGTCTTAATCAAACCACCCTGAACTGAATCAGTTGAACCACTCTGTATTAAACCAATGGGACCACTTTGTACTAAATAAGTGGGACCAGTCAGCCCTGAATCAGTTGTACCAGTCTTTATTGAATCAGTTGAACCACTCTGTACTAAATCAGATGAATCAGTCTGTACTGAATCAGTTGAATCAGTCTGTACTGAATCAGTTGAATCACTCTGTACTAAATCAGATGAATCAGTCTGTACTGAATCAGATGAATCAGTCTGTACTGGACTAGCCAATAATGGTTCCTTTTTCACTGTCTTACAATCATTTAGATTTGAATCACATGAGTTATTTTTTCCTGTAACCGACTTTCTTGACAAACTAAATGAGCTGAATATAGCAAGTATAGCATGGGATTAAACAACATAATTCACATAAGTCCTCATTACCTATGTTTCCTTTGATGATGACAACAAAGCAGTATTGATGCAACGACAGCAGTAACACCAATGAATGAACCAGACAGCGATATAGCAATTGCAATTTTAATATTATTCCCATTACCTAAAGTGACAGATAAAACACGAGAAATTAATATATAGAGACTAAACAAGTAAACGTACTACCAGTAGTAATATCAGGAGTAGACCTCATTGATGTAGCGATGACTTCCGATGTTGTTACCAAGGTGATAGAATTTACTTCCTTGGTTGTGGATCCCGAAATACTACCAGAAGTGGTACTTGTGATGGATTGTGCATTGGATTGTATCCTCACCATAGAACTCCCATAATAACAACTCGCATGCACGTCAGATTCATCAGCAACAATGAGTATTGAAGTTGTCATAAAAGGGCTTCGGGCAATGAAAATTCCTTGCTCATTGACTGCATAAATAGTGGCAGAGGGTGTCCTGTGCATTCCAATTGTATCCCTTGTTGAAAATGATATGGGGGGGCCATTTCCTTGTAGCAGCTGTAATGAATGTTGTGCTCCACACATAAATAAATGTGTTGTGCGATTTTGAATAATTTTGCTTGAAACAATATAGTCCAATACAAGATTTTCATTATAAGTGCTATTGTGTCGCAATGAAGAATTGCTCACATTCGACAATTCCCCTGCAGCTATTGTTTGAGAGAGTGGGCCATTACCGCAAGTAATGGTGAAGCTGGAGGGAAATTCATCAATAAACGACATTATTAGCACAGCATCCATCGCTTGATTGTCATCTTCAATAGGTTCAGATGATAGGAGTGTTGAAGTGTACACATAGGTAGAAGTTTCCACAACAATAGAATCTCCAATATCATTAGTAATACGAAAGGCAGTAAGGGGTTCGTTATTAAAATGCCATTGCAGAAATCGCCCAGCAACGGAACAGCTAAAATAAAAATCAAAATATTCAGTATTACTCAACCGCTTAACTCCCTTCAGGAATTGCACTGCAATGGGTTGCCTTGAGGCTAAAGCGAATGTAGAAGAAACCACCAAGAAAAGGATCAAGAATGTTATCTGATGACCACAAATAGGACAACTCCTGGAATATCTACATTACACACAAAAATTAACAACAAAATAGTGGAAAAACAGGCAAGAAAACAAAACAGAAGCAATGGCTAATTTTACGAAGTATGGCAGAATAGGGGATTTGCATGATGACATCACGTTAGTTCCGGCCACGCCCATTGATGGTATCACGGCACCACTAGTCCCATTGAAAATGTATTAGTTTTGCTTACCGCTTAGCCTATATTTTGCTGTAGCACCAGTTCTTTGTTGCATACAGCCACCAAATTACAGGAATAGCTACATTATGAAATTTCCCACGTGCTGGTATCGAATTTATGAATTTTTTGGCGGTTGTGGAGTGATGGAGAGTGGAAGTTTGGTGATGGCGAGTGAAAGTTTGGTGATGGTTAGCGAGCAAATCAGCAGTGTGCCACTAGTTCTTCTCAGAACTCATTGACAGGTGGCCTCTCTCTCCTAGTTCTTCTCAGAACTCATTGACAGGGAGTGAGGTTGCTGGTTCTTCTCAGAACCCAATGCCAGGTGGTGCCTCCTGTGCTTCTGTGGATTTTCTTGGAAGTGACCTCGATTGTGGTGAAGTTGCTGGTTTCTCCAGTAGTATTGGTGAGTCCCAGGAGAGAGATAGCAGTTTGACTAAGGGCTTGAGAGGTGGCTATACATGCAGTGTCCCTGGGTGTTACAAGAACACTAAAAAGAACAAAGAAGTGAGTTTTCACAGATTTCCCAAGAATAAACAGTTGAGGGACAAATGGATTAATGCCATAAAAAGAAAAAAATTTGTTCCCTCTGATCATCATAGAGTATGCTCAAGCCATTTTGAGGGGGGAAAAAGAAGAAATGCATCAGCTATTCCAACAATATTTCCATTGATTCTTCAGCCAAAGTCTCGAAAGGAACCAGCCATACGTGTTAATGTTCCTCCAAAAAAAATAATAAAGCCTACCAAACCCATGCCGGCAAAGCCTCTAGAAGATGGTCTTGTTGAGGAATTAATAATAGTAACTAAAATTGTTGGCTCTCTTCAAGATGAAAATGCAACTTTAATAGAAGCATTACAAAACCAAAAAATGGAAATCGAAAACTTGAAGATGAGGTTAGAAAGTCATACATTCTGTTTGCGAAGGTTTGCTGGGAGTGATGAAGATATTCGTTTTTATACTGGATTTCCTAATTATAAGACATTTATGACTTTTTATGACTTTCTTCTTCCAGCTGCATCACAGTTAAACTATTGGGGCTCCAATTATTCTGAAAATCGTGCAGACGAAAAACATGGTCCTCAACGTAAAATGCAGCCAATAGATGAGTTATTTATGGTTCTCTATCGAATGCGTTGCGATGCTCTAGAAAAGGATATTGCGGATCGATTTGGAGTTAGTGTCAGCAATGTATCAAGAACTTTGAATACGTGGATTAATTTTTTGTATCATACGTTGAAGCAATTACCTATATGGCCATCTTCAAAAGTTATTAAAGATACAATGCCTAAATGTTTTAAGGATCAATATCCGGACACAAGAGTGATCCTCGACTGTACAGAAATTTTTATAGAAATGCCTTCATCATTTCGTGCACAGTCGCAGACATATTCAACATACAAAAGTCACAACACCGCGAAAGGTTTAATTGGCATTGCACCAAATGGTTTTGTAACGTTCATTTCAGATCTATATGGTGGTCATATATCTGATCAAAAAATAACTGAGATGTGTGGAATTATCGACTTGTTGGAACCTAACGATATGGTCATGGCAGACAGAGGCTTCGACATACAGCATATTTTGGCAGAAAAAAAAGTAAAACTTAATATACCACCCTTTATGAAAGGAAAAGAACAATTATCTCTAGAGGAAGAATTGGAAACAAGAAACATAGCTTCAGTGCGAATACATGTGGAGAGAGCTATTGAGCGAATAAAGAATTACCGTATATTACAGGGAACAATACCAAATAGAATTCATTCCCAACTAGACCAAATATGGTTCATATGTTGTAGTTTAACTAATTTTCTTTCACCATTAGTTCAGTGAAGTTTTTGTCACCTTTTCTTAATAATCATTTTGAATTTATGTATTTGTTAATTAAATTAAATTAAATATTTTGCTGTTATTTTAAAGAATAATATATAAAATAATATGACAAAAATGATAATAATAAATTGAATAGAAAATTATGATTTAAGCTGTATGGAAAAAAAAATTATTGAGAAAATTTCTGAACAAGTTTTGGTACTACTGAAGTCACATAAAATGATTTCAGTTTCAGAATCATGTCATTCCAAAATATTTCATCGAAATGTATTCTTTCTATGGATATTCCATTGTTAGTATAAACAACAAAGTCACACCATTTCTTTTTACATATTGCCATTTGCCCTTGCACCTGGTAATAATAATGATGTTTTTTTTTTAGATGTAAGTTACCATCTTGTAATACACAAAAAGAGGATTTTTGCTGTGCAGCTTCATACGGAGAAATATCCCTCTGTCCATAAGGGCATTTAATTTCTAGCAATCCATCAGGATCAGCTGAAACTGGGTCATGTACAACACCATCTGGACTAGCTCCCAAGAAACTGTATTTAATATTAACAACTAACCCAGATTCAAAAACTTCCAAATTGCTATGCCCTGTCATTTTCATATTTTCAATATAAGCGTCCCTCGCTTTTGATTCATTATTTTTACCCCAAGCACAAGCCACAGGCATCGATTGGTAATTTTTTTTATTTACTATTGAATTAACCAAACAATCTGATGTTGTTGTCGGCAACCTCCTACACACTCGACCAAAAAATGAGGCAGTTATTCTGATGCTACGCTCATAGTGCCACTCAACAGAATCTGCTTGAGCTCTTGTTATAGTTTCTATATGTTTTGCCTGATCACTGGTTACATTGACTTCTTCCCACACTTTTTCTTCTGGCGTAGCAGCTGAAGTAGCAGAATCTCCTCTAGAAATTGAATTATGTTCAATAGTGGAAGGAGATGCTGGTGATGAAGGACTAGCGGAGAAAGGACTAGTGGATGAAGATAAGGGTTTGTAATCATTATTTCTCATCACCGTGGTAAATGGGACGGCATTGCTGTCAGCTTCCAAGCTCGTACATAGTTTTCTAATCCGCTCTTCAGTTACAATGCTCAAATTAGAGGGACATGCCCGATATTTTTTCAATTTTTCCATCCGAAGAGCACATTCTTCAGCTTTTCGCTTACCATATACATGGTGCACAAATTGTATCTCAGAAAATAATGCCGGTCCATTGTATGTAATATTTTTGGGCTTTTGCCACTGTTGTGGCAGTTCGGTGCAAGTTTTATCAGGAGGAATTTCATTTAGCCCAAGCTCTGTATAATCCAATATATTGTATAATAGTGCAGCAACATGCTTGCAACAACCACCACCGCCCGCTTTACAATTACATTTTCCACCTGCAACATGGCCAGAACTTTTGGCAAGTGCTACTATTGTAGAATATTTACCGGTATTTTTAAATGACGGCTTTACATAAGCGTGAAAAATGCAGAAATTATCGTTGGCAGGGTTAAATCTCACCATCATAACGTGGTTATCTTTAAACAGCCGATATCCAGCCTCTTTATGTTTCATCGCTCCTGCCTGACAAGAACCACTAGCTCCAGTAACTTGCAAACCTGTAACCAAGTGGGCATAAAGACAACCATAATTAAAAGGTGGAAGCTGCTGTAAACTGGATGTCCATCCCTCTGAAGGAAGCGAACTTGGAAGAACGGGGGTAGTATTTTTTTCTTTGGCTTTTTGTGCTCTTAGCCGATTCTCGTGAATGCCACCATCTGGATCTACAATTTTACTATCCAATCCTGAAGATATATAATCCTCAACTCTATACATTAAAACAAAAAAAAATTATCAAAAATATTACAGTATTACTGAATATTTTAGCTACTACACATCATTTATGCTCACCTTTTCACAAGATCCTTCTTTCTACCTGTAACCATAGCACCCCTACACTTTAGCCATCTCTTCAGCTCTACAACATGAAGCTGACTAGGATCTCTACCAGCAAGAGATGCTCCAGGAATATCATCTTCTGTTAAATTGATCATTATATTCCTGCCTGCTCCTGAGTTGTTTCCAGAAAAACCAGCAACTTCACCACAATCGAGGTCACTTCCAAGAAAATCCACAGAAGCACAGGAGGCACCACCTGGCATTGGGTTCTGAGAAGAACCAGCAACCTCACTCCCTGTCAATGAGTTCTGAGAAGAACTAGGAGAGAGGCCACCTGTCAATGAGTTCTGAGAAGAACTAGTGGCACACTCGCTGATTTGCTCGCTAACCATCACCAAACTTTCACTCGCCATCACCAAACTTCCACTCTCCATCACTCCACAACCGCCAAAAAATTCATAAATTCGATACCAGCACGTGGGAAATTTCATAATGTAGCTATTCCTGTAATTTGGTGGCTGTATGCAACAAAGAACTGGTGCTACAGCAAAATATAGGCTAAGCGGTAAGCAAAACTAATACATTTTCAATGGGACTAGTGGTGCCGTGATACCATCAATGGGCGTGGCCGGAACTAACGTGATGTCATCATGCAAATCCCCTATTGATCAGTGTTCATAGTTAACAAAATTGTAAATTTGAATACACAGTGTTAAAAATAGTTTTTCAACCTCTACAGTCTTGTCCAGCTCTAGTTATCAGCACAGTAGTTATAAAGATTAAGTCATGGTCGAGTATGAACACTTTTGTGACAATGTAGGGAATACAGCATAAATTCAACGAAAAGCAAAACATACTTCCCTAGTCCCCCGCACTCACCTGTATCTCACCGGAAAGGTCATCCCTGGAGCGGTTCGCCGAACAAACTTGACAATTTTGAATTAGCTAACTATTTAGCTGGCTCTGTCTACCAGTCATTCCGCAACCAAACCGGAAGCCAGACGTTTTGTGTACGATTTTATTTTTTGACCATTCCTTACCGCCAAAACCCCGCGAAATCTCGCCTAGATTTTGGTCAATTTCAATTCTATACAAACTAGCGAATGAGCGTACAGCACTGCTGGTTTGAGTCGTATTATTTTCTGCATATTCTAGGCTTGTACTGAGAACAGAAAACATTCGTTTATCTAAAGTATAACTCAAAATCTAGCAACTCTATTGCATGCCCTGAATATTTGACATCCTCACAAAATTGGTGAAAGAAAATTTTCGGACACACCCCCAGCTACCATACCCACCTTACTAAAATTGCATAACATGCTTGAATGACCAGAACAAGTATTACCTTGTGCAGCCAGCTGGAAAAGTCATAAACTTTTACCCAAGTTTGTGGTTATTCGATAAAGCCAAGTAACCAGATTTCATGGTAAGACTAAAGTATCTATGGCTTCCACTTAAAACAATTAATACAATACATTAAATCCCTCAGGAAATATATTCAAATTGACCCTCTATCTGGTTGTTGGTGGTATATCAGGTAAGATGACATTGAAACAATAAAAAAAATCATTATGAAATAACACAATAAATCAATCCTTTGCAGTGTAATGACTGAATCACGGAGTGGTAGAAGTCTCGCCACAGCGTCTTCAGATGACAGCAGTTCCCAGGTAGTTTGCTTTTTCTGTAATGGCTCCCATCATAACATGAGCAGTCCCATGCAGTGGAAGAAAGAAACTGCACGGACATTTGCCTTGTCATATCACATCCCACAAGAGGGTGTAGTATGTCAGGCATGTAGGAAGGACATAACACGAGTGCTTGTTGACAGCAATCATGTTCCTCGTTGGTCCAAAACGTGTCACAAAAGAGAGTGCTGCATAAAAGAGTGCAAAAATATTGTATTTGTGTCACTACATAAAACCACTACAGAAGATCTTGACAAAGTGCTCCAAGCTTTGGCTTTAGAGAGTTCAATTTCTACTCTACCCATGCCACTGTGCAAACAGCATTATCATACAGTGTACAATCAACTACACCCCACTCAAACCCACTGCAGCACATGCAAGGTATCACTAAGACATTCTAGTCCCAAACCATGCCCTCAACCATCAACAATCGAAAACTATTTAAAAACCAATACTGGCTTTCAGGGTTGCATTGCAGAAAACGATATGGTATGTTACACTTGCTATCGATCACATTTGTTCATTTTGAGACAGTGCAAAACTGTTAGTACAGACAGAGATCTAAGAGAGTGCATTTCTATGATAGACAAGAAAAAGCATACTATTCACTCTATTAAAGATCTGATTGAGGCAAGTATGGATAGAGTGATAGCTGCTGTTGGCAGAGAATTACTGGAAAGAAATGCCTTGCTGCTTCCTGATGTATATGACTGGTTCTGCCTTTTTGCCAATGAGCAGTCACACCACTTGAAAGATGTTGATACATTGAAACTGACTACATCATCTAATATTCTCAGCAATCTAGTCGCTACATTAGAACACCATATTACATATTGTTGCAAGACAAGAAAGTATGGCACACTACTCTACAGGCCCCAGACAGACCTGACAGAGAACCTAGCCAAAGCTTTGTGGAAGCTTCGTCAAAAAGACAAGAACTGTGCGACTACCTCTGATGCATTCAATACTACTCACAGCTCCCAAACCAAAGACAACACACAAGTGTTAAATAATTTGAATTCATTAGCATGCTCGCATATCAACACCTATCTAAGACAATACAAAAAAGACAAGTTTGAGCTATCAACTCTTACAATAGATGAACAAATAGACAAAATTGACCCAATGCTATGGGAGGCAATACAGATCTTAACAAGATCTACGTCTGAAAAATTTGGAGTTACGACTTCTTCACTTTCTAAACACACTAAAAAAGTGCGAAGATTTTTCATTTTTTGTGCTATGATGTTTTGTATCAATGACGATTACACAATACCATTGCATACTTTGGTCACTGATATCATTGATGGTCAGGGTGGTTCAGCCATGCTAATAAAAATACTCAACCGGCTAGGTGCCTGTGCATCTGCTGATACTCTGTCTCGTTACATTCAGCACAAAAATAGTAACCGAACTGATGCTATTTGTGATTACCTTGGCACAGATAGTTTCACGATTGTCTCAGCAGACAATATTGACTTCTTGCATAGTTATGCTCGGGTTTCAAAAGGAAGTAAAAGCAGTACACATGCAACTTCTATACAAGTGGTTCAACCCCAACCTTCTCTTTCAGAACTCAGTATATGTGGTGAAGTGTGTGATACTAATATACTTGCTGTGGGTACACCCGGCTCAAAGAGAACTGGAGAAAAACCACCACCCATGTGTCTCCCACCCTCCAAAAAAAAAGAAAGAAAGCCACGTACAGGAACCGAGCAGTCTAGCCCTCAAACTTTAGATCAGCATGAACACATTTGCATACCCTCAGGTAATACCACTGGACACATTCAAAAATGTAAAAATCTTGATAATTTTTTCCCAAATTCCCAAGAAAGAATAGCACTTTCTGAGTTAAAGGAAGAAATGAATGTGTATATGCTTCAGAAGGTTGCCATTGCCAATAATTGCAATGATAAGTCTCTCCTCAACATTCAGGATTATTTTTCATGTACAAGGGCCACACACACAGAAAAATCACAAGTATATTTTTTGAATATTATGGATGCTGTTGCTGACAATAAAGATACCCTGATGTCAATGTTATTTGACCTACATGTGCAATTTATTGCATCCAGGCGGTGTGAATACTTGGTGGTTGAAGGTGATGCCAAATTATATGAAATTCTTCAATCCCTGAAAGTGGAATACGATAGCGAATTAAAATGGGTTGTGCCATACCCAGGAGATTGGCATGCACTTATGAACTATCAGAAGGCCCTAATGAAACCTTATTTTGATGCTGGTTTGAAGTCACTAGCAGAAGCATGCGGCTACCCAACAGCTTCAATTAAACATTGTAGCCAGTTCAAAAAAAACCCACTTATTTATCATGGAAGCTTGGGAGGCTCTATATAGAATCATGTTGACGAAGTTCTTGGAATCAGGGTATGAAATCAATACAGCATTGCTTGATGATGTCATACAATCCCTTCAAGATGTTAAAGCAGAAACAAGAAATACGTTTCTTTCAGAATTTAACTGTATGATTGCTGATATAACCAACAAAGTACCACAATTTAGCAGAAAATTTGATGAATTTATCCACAAAATGTCAAGTTCGGATGATGTATGGAAGCTATGGTCTCAGTTTGTGTTCAGAGATGGCATGGCCTATATAAGTCTATTTCTTGCTATACGTAGTGGTGATTGGCACTTGCGAATAGCAAGTTTAAAAGAAATGGTTCCTGTGTTCACTGCATTTGACCATCCCACCTACCAAAAGCTAATTAGTCATCACATTGCTGATTTATTGGAGTTGCCAGATTCTATCATGGTAATGCTATCACAGGGAGCATTTGTTATAAACATAATGGGTAGGGAGTGGCACTCAGTCGCAATAGACGAAGGCCATGAAATGCTAATAAACAAGCAATGCAAAAATGCTGTGGTGAAACCGTCGGAAGATTATATGAAAAGAATGGCAACATACTTGACTTACCGAACCAGAACTCTTCAGAGGTTCAATGAGCAACTGTTCCCCCAGTCCTACAAGAAGAGAGATGCAATCCCCTCCGTGTTTACCTATGGATAAAAAATTTGAAAGTAATGTCCAATCTCAAATAAAAGCAATGATTCAAGTTTCACTCTTGCCACTGACAGATGTCAACCGTGGTCTGATAAATGTTTTTAATGGCATTGAGGCTACAAATCAGCAACATCACGATCTCCTCAATTTCAGACATATTGGAGAAGAAGACTATAAATTACGGATAATGTATAGCATTCTCAAGGAACCAAGTGTGAAAGCACCAAATAGGAAAAAAGCATTGCAAACCTTCTCAATAAAACAAATAAAAACGGTTCGAGTGTCTCAACTTGAAAAAGATAAAAAATTGCTTGTATCTGCTATGAAAAGAAAAATTCTTTTTTCACAAAAATTTGGGAAACCAGTAGAGAAACCAGAGGAACAACTACTAGAATATCCTCTTTCAATAAGTGATAGTGATGGAAATCCTCTCAAGGGGCAAAAATCATATTTAACTAAAGCACTACAAAGAAGATACAAAGATGCTAATCCTCCTATCATTACATCCTGCTTGCCATTAGGCTGGGTACCTCAGTGTTGTATTATTGAGGGAATGTTTCTGATTAATACGTCACCACTACCCAATCACTTCAATTTAGCCAACTATGGTAGCTTTTTACTAAAAAGATTCATTGTTTCCTATTGTAAGAAAGGATGTGCAGAGGTTCATGTTATCTTTGATTCCCCAGATCGACTAGAAAATACACCAAAATACTTTGAGCAGAAATACCGAGACTCAAAAGCTACCATAGCAACTGATCATAAATGCACAGAGCTCACAGGAAGTACCTTGATATCTGGAAAGAAATGGAGGGAACACTACCTCAATTGCAGAAAATGCAAAAGAAAATTAGTGGTATTCCTTGGTGATTACTTCCTTAAAAATTCTAGCACATACCTCAAAGAACATCAAAAGCTGTATGTAGAAGGCGCTTTTGATGGAGAAATTCAAGACACCGCATGGTTTGTCACAGAGAACAACAGCATCCAACCAGATCCCACATTCATTAGCAATGCTGAGGAAACTGACACCAGAATATGGCTACATGCAAGAAAGACAAGGAATACAAAAATTCTTGTATTGTCTCCTGACACTGACATCTACGTAATTGGCATATCTTTACAGTGTGCACAACTGAAAGACGTCATGGTACGCATCAGCAAACAGAATGCAAGAGAAACTGCTTTTCTTAGTTTGTCGGCATTGGTTAAAGCCTTAACAAATGACCCAGATTTAGGAAGATTAAACAAATCAGATCTACCCCAGCTGCTCCAAACTATTTATGTTATGACCGGGTGTGACTATATTTCCTTCTTTAGTCAAGTAGGAAAGGCCACTTTTTTAAAATATTTCTTTCAGTATGCTTCATTTATAATTGACCAAGAGAACCCACATACTCCTGGCTCATTAATGCATACTAATATAACCAATGATGAATGGAAACATGGATTACTCTCCTTTCTTAGGCTAATTGGTACCGTTTATTTTTAAAAACATTCATCAGCTTTCGACGTGCAGTCTCCGGTGACACATTTCACCCAGTTTTGCAATCCATCTATTTCCACTGAAGAGCAACATTTCAATTGGTTAGAGAATATCAGACAAACAATCTGGTACCGGACTAAATTTGATAATGAAATGCTAGCGTCCAACCAGGCCCTTACTTTTCATTGGAAGAGATCTTGTTGGGTAGTACATATGTGGAAACAAGCCGATTCAAATTACATGATCCTTGAACCCATCACAGAGTATGGATGGACATTAAAAGATAGTCAACTAAAAATCAAGTGGGACACTGAAGACAATCTCAAGGCCATTAGAGAGACAGTGACGACACTTACTAGGGGTTGCAAATGCCTTTCAGGCTGTCATACTAAAAGGTGTGGATGCATGAAGAAAAACCAATTATGTTCTGCTGGATGCGAGTGTACTCATTGTACTAACACCCACTCCAGTACCTCTACAACTACAACCCTCACCACTGAATTACCTTCTGATGACCGTGATGACCTGGACGATGACCTGGACAACATCATGACCAGCGTATTTGGAGGGGACGACCATTATGAGACAGACCTGAATCAAGGAAGTGAGAATGAGGAGAGTGAATACAGTGATGGTAATGAAGAAGTTGAAGAAATTGACAGTGCAGGCACTGACAGTGATTACTAACTTACTAATTGTTAATAGTCATTGGACATACAAATCACAATATTATAGTGTACAGTATTTTGTGTGACATTTTATTTTCAGACACTGGTTTCTATAAAGTAAAGCAATAGTAATAATCACCTAGTATTAGCCCTTAACTAAATAAATTATTATATCGTGTACCAGTTTATTCCAGGAGATATTCTTGATCACACAGACAGAGTTCAGAGTCTTGAACTTGAACAGAAGACATAACTACTCTCGTAGAGTAACGTGCTAACACGGTAGACGCGTAAACACCACATATTTTGTAACCTCAGTCCCCTTCCGACAGTCTCCGGTGGCCATACCGCGCTTTGAGGAGCAATTAAACAGAAAAAGCTTTAGCTAAAGCTTCGCTGGATATGTCAACAACAAATGTGGAACTCAGGCTTCTACATTACGTCATATAAAAATAAAATTCACGTGACCGTGGCGGTTGCGGAACAACTGTCTACACTAGTCCCGCAGTTCTTATCAAAAAACTCATTTCATTGGTTAATCAAATCATGTGACCAATTATAGCGCCGCGCGTGACCAATTATAGCCCCGCGCAAGGGCTAGGGCTAGGGCTAGTTGGGCGGAGCCCGACCTCTGCTGAAGGGAGAGGTCGGGTAACAAGCCTATACCCCGGTTTGTTCCTGCTGAGTCAGCTAATCATGACGTCATGAGCCGATTGTGTGGGATTTACGATTTGTGGCCATTCTTTTCACCCACGCACATTTCTTGCTCCTTTTGCTCCTTGTGTGTACGTATATTTCTGCGTAGGCGTATTCCTGTCCGCCCACCCATTCCCTTAGCATTTAACCACACTGCAATCTGATTGGACTGCAACGTACGTTGCAGCAGGGAACAAACCCGGGTATAGGCTTGTTACCCGACCTCTCCCTTCAGCCGGAGGTCGGGCTCCGCCCAACTAGGCTAGGGCTAGGGGACCAATCAGAAGAATTCTTTGATAAGAACTGCGGGATGGCTCGGCTCTGTTCGAATTCGCGCTTTCCTTATTTGGACATAAAATGTCACATGATGGGGGGCCCCTGGGGTGCATGGGGGGTTGAAACTGCCCGGAGAGAGGTAGAATTGAAGAGCGCGCGCACAATAAGTGAATACAGTACAGTTTTTTTTTTGTTTTTGTTTTTTCAAAGAGGTAAAAGATCAGCTATACTTGTTGTAAAAAGTGTTTTGCAAAGTGCTCCCTAATAAGATTTTTGTCCATCCTAGATTCCTGTTGTTTTAAACATGTGAAGCTCAATAGTTTAATTATTAATTCCTGAAATCTTTATCATTTTGAAGCAGTGAAACACCCATTATATTGGTACTAAAATATCATCATTAGTAAGAAATAAAACAAAATTAGCAATGCAGCTCAATAAAAATATAACATAATAGTGTAGAAAGTCAATAAATACAGAAATCAACTGTAACGTATTTTATAGTTCTTCTAAATTTTCACTATCACTGCTATCACACACACTGTCATCTTCACTGTAGTTTCCATTATCACTATCATAAGTTTTCTTCTTCCATCAGTATTTTCACAGTTGGCACAGTGACATCCAGCTCCACATACTTGTCCTTTTTTCTTACAGCCACATCTTCGTGTTATGCAACCAGATTTGCACCCACAACCATTTATGAGTAACTTCACTTTAGCTTGAATATTTTTGATAGGTTACTGTTAGTTACAGTCTTAATCAGAAAGTGCTGAAATAGGTATATTTCATATTTCAATGAGAATGTTCTATCCTGTCAGATGACCTGTCCACTACACTGCATGTATATTGACCTTAAAGTTCTTATTGTTTTTGAGTCATCTTATATTATGCTATGAATATCATATGGCAACAAGGGGATGAATTTGGTTATATTCATAGCTACTAACCTACTTCATACTAACCTACTTCATACTCAACCTATATTCATAGCTACTAACCCCAGGGTGTTAGTGTCTATGAATATAACCAAATTCAGCCCCTTGCACTAGGGACCAGCGGATTATGCTGGCATAATTTTTGGCATAATCGGTTCATCATAGCAATAGCATAATGGGCCATTTTTCTAGCTTGTAACTAAATATATTCTCTATTCAGTCGGAAAAATAAATTATAGGCCTGAGCTTGCTGTTGTTACTCAGCACTGCAAGTGTCACACCACACATGACCCACTGGCCAGCACACTAACCACTGCACTGATAGGTACAGCCCATCACCAGCCCACTCACTCTTCCCTTCTAGCTCTAACATCATGGCAGAAGCTGAATCTGGGTTGTCAGACTACTCTGAATCTGAGTGTGAGCTTCAGCCTGACTGCACAGAGAACACTCCAGTTTTAACTCTGATGGACAAACTAAAATCTCCAAAGCCCTCTGAATTGGCCAGGAAACGAAAATCTAACCCTCCAAAAGGAAAGAGGAAATCTACTGGCAGTAATGCACTGAAATGTAAGTTAAAGGTGCACCTGCTACTAGAATAAATGAGTTTCCTAATTAGCACCTTACAGTTTCATTTGGTAAGCTCTTTTGTTCAGTCTGCCGAGAAACCCTTGCTGTTAAGAAGAGTACTGTTCTTTACCATGTCAAGAGTTCAAAGCGCCTTGTGAGCAAAGAAAAATTGAAGTCCCAAAGGGCACGACAGGAAAGTATCACTGTGTCCCTCAATAAGTATGACTCATCTGGTCGTCATGAAAGCGATACTATCGGTGATGCTCATAGGGTGTACCGAATTAAAGTTCTAATGTCTTTTATGAGGGCTGGAGTGCCTATTTCTAAATTGAAATATTTCAGAGATATTCTGGAAGAAAATTCTATGCGATTAACCGACCCATCCCACAAGCTCCAGCTAGTTCCATTTGTCCTTGAACAAGAGAAATCTTTAATAAAAGAAGAAATTAAGGGCAAATATTTATCAATAATCTAGATTGGGGGAGGTATTGGCAATAGTAATTCGCTATGTTGATCAATGGAATGTTCACCAGCGTTTAGTACGACTTGAGTTTCTTGCTAAGAGCATGACAGGGGAAGAGGTTGCTCATCAACTTATTAGCACTCTTTCAGTTACCTATGGAATTGAATCATCCTTTATCCTTGTAGCTATGAGGGATGGAGCCAGTGTTAATGATATAGCTATGGATGTTGTGAAGATTATTTATCCTAAAGTAATGGATGTGCGATGTTTTTCCCATACCTTAGACCTTGTTGGAGACAAATTCAAAACACCTCTTCTTGCTAGTTTCTGTTCTTTTTGGATATCTCTTTTTGCACATAGTCCTAAGTCTAAAATGCTTTGGAAGAATCAAACCGGCAAGTCTGTAGCCTCTTATAGCAAAACACGATGGTGGAGCAAGTGGGAAATCCTCCTCCACCAAATAATGCTACAGTTTGGTGACATCGAGCCTTTTTTGACTGCTAACACAGATATTGGTCCTTCTTTAAGACCCAAAATGCTCGAAATATTGCACAGCGTACCTGGCCTTGGTCAACTGAAGATGGAGCTAGCTGCTGTGATTGACATTTTGCGAGCAAATTGTGAGGTCTACATACAACTTGGAGGGAGATGGGGCACTGATGATCAATTGCTACGAAGAGATAGTGAAAGTACGTAGTGTAATAAGCTCTGCTTATCATCCCAACACTACTGCAGTCGCCCAAAGTCTAGCACCTGGGATTACCCTTGCTCAACAACAGTATGTGGCTTATGCAATGTCATGTGTTCAGCCTGGAATCGATTACTTCCAGTTGAAATTTGGTGATGATACGAAACCTCCCTTGAGCCAATTTAAGGCTATGAGATACTTATCACCAACAAGAATTCAGGAACTTCAACCAATAGCTTCAGATATTGATTCATTGAGTGCTATACCATTCTTCAATGACACAGGTGTTATTACTGGCCTTAAAGAAGAACTCCCAGCTTATCTTGCCAGGGCTAATGGAGTAAACCCTCCAGATATTTGCGAGTGGTGGAAGAATAATAAAACTGTACTTCCAAACGGAGTGATGCAGCCATGAAGTCACTATTAGTGCAACCCTCTTCAGCTGCTTCTCAAAGAGTATTTTCCATTTTAAATAATACTTTCGGACCAAAGCAAAATAACACTTTAGAGGACTACATAGAATCATGCATAATGTTACAATATAATAACCACTAAACAACTCATCATGATCATCATTATTACCCTTATATATCATCTCTCTTCTTGTCTAGCTGAACCAAAAATCAAACAAAAATTAGATTCATGTATAATATCAATGTAAAAAAATTATCTTTTTGTCAGCATAATTGGGCATAATATTGGGCATAATAGGGCAAAAAATGTGGCAATGCCAAATAGCATATTCGGGAGAAAAATTGGCATAATCTGCTGGTGCCTACCTCGCACTCCAAATTGCTTTCATATGAGACGGTTATGGTGGTCTGTCTTTATATTCATATGAAAATAAACATGTTTGTAGCTGACTATGCAGACACCCCCTCCCTAGCCCTCACATGTATGTGAATATGTGCATCAGTCATGACTTGCTGAATCAGTGACATGCCAGACACGAGGTATGCTTCGATATAGCACAGAGGTGAGTAAATGGTGTGAGAGGTTTTATATGAACTGGCCGGTTAAACTCCTTAGATGTATTATTTAACAAGGTTCGTATGTGTGCGGTGTATAATAGCCTCAGTACAATGTTAGTTATAAGAGATACTGCAGGCAATGATCGATAATATTCACTCTTAAAATACCTGTTTAGAGGCTTTGTAACCTTTGAATGTTTATAAATCTCTTAACTTTATAACACTAGAATTTTTTAAATTTTATTTTTCAAAAGTTATTTCAATACCCTTAGCCATGGTTACTGGATCATTAATATGGTTGCACTACTTCAAGTCCGTTTCTATTGTGACAATAATTTCAACTCTGTATTCAGTTTAGGTAAAGTGTTCTTACCCAGCTGCCCTCCCCCACTCCCTCCCCTCATCCCCTACCCGAACTATTAACCCTCAGCGCGTAAGCACGAGAGGGTTACAGTAGTCATCCTCTCTGAATTTGTCTGTCTGTTTGTCTGTCTGTCTGTCACGCTCTGATTTTGGAGATTACAGACAATTAACAGTTGATTTAGGTAGCTATGAACTTACTCAGGGCAAAGATTTAAGAAATTTCAAGAATTGTGAATTATAAAATTTCTGGAGGCATTTGTGGGGAAAAGTTGAAAAACAGTTTTTTTTCTACCTATTTGACCTGCTGATTCCAAATATGCTGTCTGCCAAACTTGTAAATTATCAGTAATTATGATAATGAGGTGTTAATACAAATAGTGTATTTTCGTTGCTTTGTAATGATTATGATACATTTATTGAGGTATAACTCCTTGTAGAATAAAGCTATTCTCATGTATTTAGCACCAAATTGAAGCTTTTGTAATGAGATTTTATTTGATATTAAAAATATGAAATACATTTTCTCTGCAGGGCACAATGTTTCTTAGTATAATTGATTAAAGTCCCCAAATTGTAATATTATAATGATGGGGGAAAAGCAATATTTTTCACTTTTGAATGCTGGAGGTATTTCAAGAAAAAAAAAGTGCTTCTGAGGAGGCTATTGTCTGCCAAGCAAGTAAATTTATGTGGGTGTAGTTGAAATATTACATGACCTAGAAATTTGTTTCCGTCATACAACCTACAATTACGATTTCATATCGCTTTGAAAACTAGAGCACTTTATGGTCTCAGCACAACAGGTGATCTTGATCTACCAAAGTTGAATAAAGCTGGACAGCCAAGGTGAAGACCCTTTCATGCTCAGTTGATTTCTTTTGGCTTGTTCAAAACTAAAAAATCTCAGGTTGCAAAATATTGCAACTAAAGATGTAGCAACAAAAGAAATTGAAACAATTTTTTAAATGTTCACATACTGAAGGCCAAGAGCAGATGAGTCAGTTTGTGCGAGAAAGACTATTGTCTTCTGCTATAAGCAGCCGTGTAGAAAGATGTTTCACTATAGGGGGCTCTAAGGGCATGGTGGTTCAACAATAGTGTTCATGTGAGAAATCGCCTTGTTA
>WLWD01000938.1_pt1 | contig 133577 bp, 70 predicted proteins | sample 6712731 | NCBI WGS metagenome assembly WLWD01 (sample SAMN12718690, study PRJNA576275) | sponge metagenome | isolation source: marine sponge | host: Mycale hentscheli | place: New Zealand: South Island, Marlborough, Capsize Point | collected 2014-11-01
AAATAGAGAGAATCTATCTAAATTTTAAATTATCTAGCTAGCCAGCAATTATGCTAACTATGGTTTAGAATGGACAACTTTAGTCTAACAGAGTGAGGAAATCACTGATGTGGCTTTTCAGCATCCAATAAAGTCCATGTGTGATTACCACAGGAGCATTTGGACTTTCTGCCAAGAATGTTACACAACATTTAGGACACACTTCATTTAATAGCAGGCACATTTACAGTTGATGAAAGAATCTCACCTCCAGCAGCAGAAACCTCCTACATGAATACATCAGTTGAAATAATCAGCTAGAGCTGGGAGTAGTAAAACTTGCATGTTCACATGAGCACTCATAATTCTGAATGGCAAGTAACAAATAAATGGGTGTGGCCATATAGCACTCATCGTAATGCCTGCCATTTGTCTCGTTTTCTGAAAAGTAAGCCTAAATTGTAAAAAAAAAGGCACATTAAAGGGACTTTTCTCAAGGAATTATAATCCACCATCTTTGAGGTCACTGTTGACAGAGTAAATTAATAAATGACAAAGAGACTACTATAACCCTCATATGCATACATGCTGAAGGTTAATGACAAAATTTGTATGCTATAGTTTATGTATTGCAAAATGAATTGTAACTGCCGTAAAAAATAGAGCACTACGAGTGCAAGCCCTAAGCATTAGTTAACAAATGCAAAAATTTGCTAAAGAAGTCACTGTTGTTCAATAACCAAGTACTTAAATTTTCAGTTTTAGTTTTGTTCTATTAATGAATACAAATTTTAGCTTGTCCATTGTAAATTGGCCTGCTTGCATCTCAGGGCTTCATTCAGGCATTTCAAGGGCTTTTTTATGGGCATAAATGTTTAGAACCAACACTTACACACCTGGGACTGATCCATACTTTCTAAAGTTGTTTTACAAGCATGATACTTAGCAATATGGTTTTTACGACTGTCAGTAGGTCAGCTGAGATCTTACAAGTGATAGATAGAGGGACTTCTTAATGTTTATGGGTGATGTGCAAGGAATTGTTCGCCTAATTAAATACATAGACCAATAAGCTTTACTGCATATTTCTTTGATGTGGACAGACCAAGATAAAGAATGACAGATTACTATAACCCTCTCGCGCATACACAATGAGGGTTAAATATAATTGTGATGTAGCGTCTGATATATATTTTTGACTCTTCCATAATCTGTGACTCTACAATACAATGCTAATTCATGGCATTTAAAAAAGAATAAGGATTGTAAGCACAGTTTAAATAAGTGGACTGCTACATGTGCCTCCTGCCTGGTCTTGCTAGCCAGACCTTTTACCTAACCACTACACAGGGAAAGGGTCTGGTGTCTGGTGTCTGTCACTGTGTTTCCTCCTCCAGAATCCGGAGGAACATACTTTCTATGTGCGGGGGACAACTTTTGCATGTGAATTTTGAGTGTTAGACTTAGCCGCTGCGTTCGGTCCGGAATTGTATATCCTATAGCTGCCGCACCTGGGAGAATCATGGCTGTGACCTACTTCGAAACATTTAGACCTTGAAATTGCTATTTCTCGAGCTGCTGACTCTCTCAGGCTATATTCTGAAAAGTGAGCAAGAACAATGCTTGAAAAAAAATTTGTAGCTGATAAAGATGTCTTTGCTTCGCTGACTATTGGTTTTGTTAAGTCTCTCTGCTACATACTACTGCATTGGGTAGAAACATCTTTCCACAAGAATAGCATAAGGAATGACTTACGTACACGTTTAGAGGCAGCTTTGATAACATTCTTGATCATTACCGCAAACCTTTCACAAATTCCTGTAAAATGAGATTGGTGCACGATGGACACCAGACCCTTTCCCCACGTAGCTGTTAGGTAAAGGGTCTGGCTAGCGAGACTACCTTCTGTCAATACCTCTATAATATTTTGTTATCCCAAGGTATTCATTTTACAATTAACAAAATGGACTATTCAATCAGTGCACTCAAAGTGCTGTAATTCTTTGCAGATAATAATTGTTTTGCTCACCATTGGTCGAATGTGACCCAGTCCACTAAATAAGGTATATAGACTCAATACCAAGAGTGCATCTAACTAACAGGCAAATTCATTTGCAACCAAATCAGGTACAACATAAATGGAAATAGATGAAGTGAATACAAGTGCCATGGTACAGCAGGTACAAGCAACTTTGTTTTTTCCTGGAGGAATACAATTATAGATGAAACAAGTTAAGTGCCATGGTATGGCAGGTACTTGCTAGTTATATTAGTGAACTGTTATCTTCATTCTTTGCAAATCAAAGAATATAACAAGGTGCTTATACCTGTATTGAATTCGGAAACATAAAATTTAATATAGTGATGTGCTTTAGCACAAATGGCGAGCAAGATATTGTGCCCAAAGTAATTCAAACCACAGGGTAGCTAAAACATTAAAATTTTACCTTAAATCTGATGATAGCTTATTATTGCCATTACAAATCTGTATGCAAAATACAAAAAGGCTACAATTATTTAGTTTGCTTCAAGTTAATGTTCTAGCTCCTATTCACCTAGTTTAGAATGACATTAAGTAGCGATTGAACAGTTAACATATATGGAATTACTATATTGCTTCAAGTTTCTATAGTTGTAGCTTCAGCAGCATCTATTTTCAAGAATAAGCCATTCTGACTATCCAAATAATCAGTACAGTTCCTGACAAAAAACACTCAAACTACTTTTAAAAAATGAAGCACCAAAGGTGTGAACCCTCAGCACTATTTAACACTACCTAGCTATTACAATAATATAATCTCCTACCAAAAGAACAAGCAATCTGTTAGCTTTTTTAATGAGGCATCAAACTAGCTCGACCAATGAAAAATGTTGCATGGAAACGCTGTGTTCATAAGAGAAGAAGCTAAACTAGCCAGTAACACTTACCGTTAAGCATATTTCAACGCGTAACTTCACTTCTTTCAACTCCGTTAACTTCCCTGAGCATAAATCAAACTACACCGCTGGCTGCAAGAAATTACTTGCTCACGTGATTATGACGTGACGCTAGGGTTGTTGCCCATGAAAGCTGGTACCTACTATGGAGCTGCTGAAAGCTTCGCGTTTCCTCAACGATTAGCCCAAAATTAAAAAAAGTAGCACAATAAAAAGTCTTAAGTCCTGAGTAAGTTCATACCTAAATAAACTGTTAATTGTCAGTATTCTCCAAAATCAGAGCATGACAGAAAGACAGACAGACAGGACGACTACTATAACCCTCTTGTGCATGCAAGCTGAGAGTTAATGATCTAGCTTTATAATTACATTACAGATACAAGGCTTTCGATGCCATAGTAACTACTTGCCACAATAATTTGACTTGAAAAAAGGCATTTCTAAAGATAAACAAGATTTGCTTACTGAAGAAAAAAAAATACAGGGAGGAATCTTAAAAAGTTGTGTAAGGGCAGCTGATATGATAGCCCCCAATACTGTTTCTCTCAATCACCATCAAATATTTGTGTAGAGAGTTGGGTCTCTGTGATCTAACAGGAGGAAAGAAAGTTTGTAGCCTGGCATACCAGGCAGGAGTGGCCTAGCCAAACAAGAATTGTTTATTCTGCTAATTTATCACTTCAAAATTACAATTATTAATCAAATTCTTTATTGTTTAAAAAACCTGTAAAAGAGAGAGAATACATTTTAATGATGAGTTTAAAAAAAAAAGGCTGAGAAAGGAATTGTGTAGTTATAAATTAGTAGGGTAAAAAAATCCACAGATGAAAAGAACCTTAGAACAAAAGAAAATTTCCGTTGGCCTGTTGAGAGTGAAACAGTATTAATACAGAATTGAAAGGTTTGTATGTTGGTCTGTTGAGAGTGAGACTGCCATAGCAGTACCCTTAACAGTATAAATACAGGATTGGAGTGTTTGTATGCTGGCTGGTTTTCGTAGCTCAGTGGCTAAGCACTTGTGTATTAAGCAAGCAGTCCTGGGTTCGATTACCATGGTGACCAAATATTTTAAATTTTGTTGTATAAAAAAGCCTGTGAAAGAAAGAAAATACATCTAATGATAGTATAGTAGGCATAAAAATGTTAGGTTAGCTAAGTCTTGGTAACGTGAGAACAGCTGCAGTGGTATAGGGTTTGCTATTGCCAGAAGAAATCCTGCAGTTAGGCATAAGATCCAAAGAGTCACAGGAGAATGATCAGGAAGGAGTGGGAAGGACGAGCAAGGTGGAACTTCTTGCTAGTTTGGAGGACATAAAAACCTAGGAAGTCAGATAGAGTGCACATGGTGAAAGGCTTGATGCCCTTTCTCAGAATACAAGCTGGTGATTTTGTGTGTTTTCAGACTTTCTGTGGGTGTTCCAGCTGTGGAGCAGGCAAACCAGGACTCAGGCGATCAGAGTCTGGTGCTTTAAGCACACTACAAAAAGAGGAATGAAAGAGATGTTTCAATGTGGGGTAACTGCGTCACTCTGTTTGAGTAATGGGAACCCGTGAAAAACCTGGGAATAGAGAGCAACTCCTTGACCATGATACCATATCCCTGAATGGATCACAGCCTCATCCATTCTAGTTGGAAAAAGAGCCTCTGAAACACTATACATAAAAAATCACATTATACTCTGGGGCTATACTGTTTACAGCTATGATTATGGCTACTCCATTCCACTTGCATCTAAACCTAAGCCTTACCCTTCTATGTTGCCTATTGACCTCCTCGATCTTGCCCAGGTCTAGCTACTATGTGCCAATTGTTGTTGCATTAGCAATACAGGGTCATAGTTGACAGGCAATATTGTAAAGGAACCAGAAAACATGCATCTCAGAAGGAGGTTGGCATTATTGGAGGCAAGGGAAGGTTTTCATATAGTCTCTCTAGGGACAGAGCTCAGTCGGTTGCTGCAGGTTTCAGAAAGGACACCAGTAAAGATTCCAGAGGAGGTCCTGAAGTTGGTGGCATGAACCGAGCCAGACCAGAACTCAATCAGGTACAGGAAGTGTTGTATGGTAAAAGGAGCGCATCCATTAATAATATCGGGAGCACAGTTTGTTGCAGTGCTAGCTATAAAAGTGAAGTAAGCTCAGTAACATGTAATCTTGCACGTGTATAGCATGCCCGAATTGAGCTGGGTAAACTTGACCACCACTGGGGCAGTATGCTGGTGCAAGTTCTGAGGAGCACCAGAAGGCTTAGAGAGGAGCAAGATTGCAAGGATCAGGTCAGGTACTCAGCATACTCTTGAAACTATGGATCAGCTGGGAAAAGATAGCGATTGGAATGGAACCATTGTATGGGTAGCTTTTTGCCTCTGTTACTTCAGTTGTTTGAAAGCAGGAGAAAATACAGATCCAGAATAGGGAAATTTTGATCCAAGATGTATAAGTCGCCAATGTTGATACATCCAGGAGGATCATCAAGGCATCTAAGATGGACCAATTCAGGGAATGGGCTGACATCTATCTGGGTTGGACGGGTACAATGTTATGCCCAGTAATGGCATTGTTGGGATACCAGGTAGAGAAAAAGAGGATTTGAGGTTGGCAAACCACTTACCAGGTCACGGCTAGTGCAGCACGTAAAAAAATAACCTGGGGGGAAAAGCTAGGATTAGCAGCATGGGAATCTTAAACTTAAATCATAGTTTTTAGAATTGAGTGTTGCAGATCTGTCATTAGGGACTTCGGCAGATGGAAGAATAATGCCTTCCAGAAGTACTTCAGAATAGACTGAACTAACCTCGCAAGATTATCAGTGAAACTAGCAACAAAGTGTGAAAACCAAATATGATTATTTGTACTTGAGCTATCTATGTACTGGGCTCCAAATGAAATTCAGAACCTGGGAAACCTATAATCCTTGGAAAGCTAATCCTGGGGTTGACTGGTTTAGAATGGTCAGGATAACTGCCTTAGTATGCCAAGTTATGATTTTAAAAGTGAAAGAAGCTAAAAAAATATTGCTAAGTGTAGTTTGCTAAATTAGTGTTTACACACATTGGTTTCTAGTTGCAAGTACACTGGCAAACTAAACATTATCAATGTCAACTTACTAAACCTGCAATGAGTTTTAAACTGTATTTAAAGAATTAGTGATAATTAGAAGAATTATAGATCTGTTTGAGTGACTCAAGAATGTATGCAGCTTTAGACTTTATTATCACTGCTATATTTCAATATGTGGAAAATTCAAATGTTAACTTTAATGGCCATTCACCTAGCTATGGTTCTTGTGACAATAGATTATCCTGTCCCTCGTGGTCTTACTGTAGTAACAACAGCACTTGTGAATGCTATGATCGAAATTATGTAGTCTTGTGCAGCGAGGATATGAAAAAAGGAGGCTTACTTCAGTGTCATTGCATAACTTGGAACGAAAATACAAATGAGACAGAAGAAGGAAATTGTCTTTATAACTGCAAGATTTACAGCAGAAACTACTTCAGTTTAAATGGTACCTACACTACATTAACAAGAAACGTGACAGACTTGAATACACAAATGTGTGGTAGACTGAATCGTACTGGAACATTGTGCAGTCAATGTGTTGATGGGATGTATATGAGAGCATATTATTCTTACGATATGTCTTGCACTACATGTTCTGGAGGTTGGATTAATATACTGAAATATATCTTGGTTGCTTTTGTGCCACTTACAGTGTTTTATTTGATTATCTTACTTTGTAGAATTAACATTCCATCTTCTAGACTTCAGGGTTTTGTAATAGTTTGTCAAATGGCTACATCACCTATGATACTCCGAGTATATGCTACTGCATTTACTATAAATAAGAAGCCAATGACATATACTGTATTGCAAGTTTTTAGTACTATTGTTGGCATCTGGAATCTAGACTTTTTTCGCTTAATAGATCTTGATATATGCTTTCGAATAGCTCCTTTAACTGTGCTCTCTTTAGATCTCCTCGTTGCTTTATACCCTTTCTTCCTTATTTCAGTTACATGGTTGATTATTCTGCTACATCGTCATAATTTTAAAGCAGTTAGTCTCATGTGTAAAGTACCCATTTATTTGGCCAACAAGTGCAGAAGACATAATAACTCAAACGATATAAAATCCTCTGCTATAGATGCTTTCGTCACATTCATGCTCCTCTCATATGTTAAACTTTTTAACGTCTGCTTGGACGTCCTGGTTCCAGTGACAATACACAGGGTGAAGAACAAAAGCAATATTGCTTTATTTATGGATGCCTCACTTTCCTATTTTGGCTACAGTCACTTATTTTACACAATTCCTTCACTTTCTATGTGCTTAATTTTTATTGTTGGTCCAGTAGCCACACTGTTTCTATATTCTTATACATTCTTTCAAAAGTGTCTTAACATACTCCCACATCGCTGGCAAATTTTTATTCGTTTGGTAGTGGACTCTTTGCAAGGTCGTTACAAAGATGGCACTGAGCCAGGTACAAGAGACTGTCGATGGTTTTCTACAGTTCGTTTTATTCTTCGCTTTGTATTGTATATGATGATCTCATTCAGCTTTAACACTGCTATGCTGCCTTACATAACTCAAGTATTTACTTTAGGAGCAATTATAACTATATTAGCTGATCCATTCAAAAATAATTTCAAACAAATAACTAACTATTTCGCCTTTTATTTGCTACTATCAGCTATTGTGTACATGTTGTTAATTGGACTGGATTACTCCTTTATATCAGTCAGTGTTCCTGTTGAGTTCAATTTCATGGTATTGATAATCATAGCAATGTTTTCAGGAATCTTACACCCTGCAGTTCTTGGCATTGCCTGGATCCACAGAAAATTATAATTTATTCAGTTGTATTATATATTAACATTAAGTTTATAGCAACTCTCAAATTATTTTTTGTAATGCAGCTGTATTTTTATATATAATAGCTAGTGAATTCATGACATACAACATAATTGTTGTTTGAATTGTTATAATGTACACTGTATGATAGAAAGAGAAGGATTCCATCTACTCTCTTCAGTCTTGTAGCCAACCCGCGTAATTCCCGGTTTCCTTTTGTGAAAAACCAATGACATAATTCATGGTTTGGGTCATAGTACAAAGACAAAAGTTATACTGGGGTATAGCTCTGCTCTGTCTCTAGTAGGTTGTGCTTTCTTGTGTCCAAAGAGAACAAACACACTTTAAAAAGTATATAGCGCTATTTTTTTTTGTTCTATGCCAGAAAAATAGAAAGTTTTACTAGTATTTTATCACAGGTATTGGCTTCAGCAAAGAAAGAAGTAAAATTATAACTGATCATAACTAACAGCAAGAACATTTTGCAGTTACAATGTTAATTTCAGAGATAGCTATTATAGTGTGTTTAGTGATGATAATGGTATAAAAGGGAGTAGTTGCTGCAAATTGCAATGTCCCAAGTTGTTTGTGTTTCCTGTTGTATTTCCTGATTCTGTTAAGAACTACTGCTAATTTGCCTATTGGTTACAGGCTGTTAAGAAAAAACAACACATATGATGAACAGATAAATACTTGCACATTTACAACTCAAAGGGAAAAGACAATGAATAAATATAAAATGTAATTAAATCACAAAGTAAAGTCCTCGACAGGAAACAAGAGGCAATTTATAATCTCATTCCATTACTGCATCTTCTGGGATTGAGTCTGGAATAATGCACATAAGCATTACATGCAAAGTATTTTATAATAGGAAATTTTTCTCTTGTTGTTGTCAAGTTTAATAGAGACATAGGTTTAGAGCTTCCAGGATGCTGGCTGTCCATGCTGCGTGCAAATCACCCTCCAGGATATAATAAACAGTAAGCGTGCCCTCCAGAAATCTTGCTGTTTATTTTGTGTTATTATATCACCGTGGAGAGTTCGACCTCAGTTGACCCCTGAAGAGGACTTCGGCAAGAAGTCGAAACATCGGGTTAAGTTATAATTAAAATATTGGCTGTCAAAAAGAGAAAATTTTCCTATTATTATAATTATTTCAGCCGAGAATGACTGAATCATTGAAAGTATTTTATGTATGCACATCCAACTTATTATGTCCATTTTCTGACTCACAGTCAGAAGTGTCTAAATTCAACCCTGAAAATGACATGTGCATGTAAACCAAATAATTAAATTGACATGTAGTGAATCCTACCTTCTTCTCTAGACTGATTCTGGCACTAGCAGCATCCACAGCCTGGACCGCACTGCCGACCAGACTTGACACACTTGAATCTCAAAGTAGTACATCCTGTCTTACAGCTGCAACCATGTGTGAGGAATGAGACTCTGTTATTACTATTTCATATGAAGCACCCAAGGTGCAACCTTCAGCGCTATTTAACACTACCTAGCTATTACAACATAATCTGTTAGCTACTTTAATGAGGCATCAATATAGCTGAAGCAATGAAAATGGTGCATGGAAACACTGTCTTCATAAGAGAAGCTAAACTAGCCAGAAACACTCACCGATATACATTTTCAACGCGAAACTTCACTTATTTCAACTCGTTAACTTTGCTCACGTGATTATAGCGTGACGCTAGGGGGCGTTACCCATAAAAGCTGGTACCCACGCGGAGCAGAAAGCTTCGCGTTTTCTTAACGATAGTCCGAAATTCAAAAATGTAAGCAAAATAAAAGGTCTTAAATCATAATGAGTAAGTTCATACCTAAATCAACAGTTAATTGTCAGTAATCTCCAATATCAGAGCGACAAACAGACAGGACGACTATTATAACCCTCTCGAGCATGCTCGTTGAGGGTTAATAACTCTGATAAGATGACTACTTTTCTCAGAAGAATATCTCCAAACATCTGTATTTCTGAAAACACACTTGTAAATGCTGGAGTAATATTGTTTAAAAGGACACGTAATTCATAATCATGACTATTTTACTTAAAGTTAGCAATTATTTCGAGGTGACTATTACAACAACTTGTGCATATTTTATCATTTTCAGTGATGTTGAAATCCATATCACTGACTTGACAAAAATGATATTTAATGGCAATAGTGTCAGGGCAGTGCCTGTACAACCCCTTTATGTTAGCACTACATGTGAAGCATTTCTCATGCATGTATACTTGAGGGTTGATTGTGCGATGCACTTGTTTATAATGAACCTGGCACAGTGGAATTAGCTTCCCATCAGTGATAACTGCTACATTAAATATATCATTTATATGTTTAGCTGTGACAAGTCCTGAATGAACGATGGATTTAGCGTGTTACAGTGAGGAAGTAAGCAATTTTGTATGTTTTCTGCGTTCCGTAATGTACAGCACGGTACTTTGTCACCTGAATTAATTTTTCTCTTTATGTCTTTTTCACATGCATGACAAATATAACTGTCAACTATGATCGTTTTCTCCATGGCCCGGAGTTTGGTTGAAAGTTCAGGATCCCAAGTGGACAGGTGTGTGTAATAAGAGGCAGATTTGCTGCATAACTGGCATAGGACCACATTTTCAACCTACATGGATCGTCGTCTTCTGAAACCATTCTATGGGAAGCTATTTGACTGTTACTTCAGTTGTTAGAGATCAGGGAGATTACACCTCCAGAACGGGGAAGTTTTGATCCAAGACATGGAAGTCGCCAATGTTGATACACCTAGGAGGATCATCAAGGCATCTAAGATGAACCAATTCAGGGAATGGGCTGACATCTATCTGGGTTGGACTGGTACAATGTTATGTCCAGTAATGGCATTGTTGGCATACCTGGTAGAGAAAAAGAGGATTTGAGGATGGCAAACCACTTACCAGGTCACGACTAAGTGCATCAGGGAAAATCTGGGGAGCATAGGAATCTTAAACTTGGATCACAGTTTTAGAATTGAGTGATGCAGATCTGTCATTATATTATGAAAGACTTCAGCAGATGGAGGAGTAATGCTTTACAAAAGTACTTCAGAATAGACTAAACTGACCTCACAGGATTAGCAGTGAAGCTAGCAACAAATTGTGACAACCAACTATGATATTCGTACTTGAGCTATCTATGTACTGGGCTCCAAATGAATCTCTGAACCTGTGAATCCTAATCCTAGGAATCCTAATCCTGGGAATCCTAATCTGGGAATCCTAATCCTGGGAATCCTAATCCTGGGGTTGACTGATTTAGAATGGTCAAGAGAAATGTCTCCACTTTTCCTCCACAACCAGGTGTTGTAAGTAGTACAATGGGTAATTTGTAGGGATCAAAATTTAAAAAAAAATGTATAATTAGCTATAGCATATATGTTCATGTATATGAACATATATGCCTAACATTTTTTGGTTCTCTTAGTTTTGCTTTGCTTGTTCACCAGGACGTATCTAATATATATTGTAGTATTACCAACTTATTATATAACCATTATTATGTGAAGTTATACTTTGAAAAGTGAAAGAAACTTAACTAAGTGTAGTTTGCTAAATTAGTGTTTACACACATTGGTTTCTAGTTGCAAGTACTCTGGCAAACTAAACATTATCAATGTCAACTTACTAAACCTGCAATGATTTTAAACTGTATTTAAAGAATTAGTGATAATTAGAAGAATTATAGATCTGTTTGAGTGACTCAAGAATGTATGCAGCTTTAGTCTTTATTATCACTGCTACATTTCCATATGTGGAAAATTCAAATGTTAACTTTAATGGCCATTCACCTAGCTATGGTTCTTGTGACAATAGATTATCCTGTCCCTCGTGGTCTTACTGTAGTAACAACAGCACTTGTGAATGCTATGATTGAAATTATGTAGTCTTGTGTAGAGAGGATATGAAAAAAGGAGGCTTACTTCAGTGTCAATGCATAACTTGGAACGAAAATACAAATGAGACAGAAGAAGGAAATTGTCTTTATAACTGCAAGATTTACAGCAGAAACTACTTCAGTTTAAATGGTGCCTACACTACATTAACAAGAAATGTGACAGACTTGAATACACAAATGTGTGGTAGACTGAATCGTACTGGAACATTGTGCAGTCAATGTGTTGATGGGATGTATATGAGAGCATATTCTTACGATATGTCTTGCACTACATGTTCTGGAGGTTGGATTAATATACTGAAATATATCTTGGTTGCTTTTGTGCCACTTACAGTGTTTTATTTGATTATCTTACTTTGTAGAATTAACATTCCATCTTCTAGACTTCAGGGTTTTGTAATAGTTTGTCAAATGGCTACATCACCGATGATACTCCGAGTATATGCTACTGCATTTACTATAAATAAGAAGCCAATGACATATACTGTATTGCAAGTTTTTAGTACTATTGTTGGCATCTGGAATCTAGACTTTTTTCGCTTAATAGATCTTGATATATGCTTTCGAATAGCTCCTTTAACTGTGCTCTCTTTAGATCTCCTCGTTGCTTTATACTCTTTCTTCCTTATTTCAGTTACATGGTTGATTATTCTGCTACATCGTCATAATTTTAAAGCAGTTAGTCTCATGTGTAAAGTACCCATTTATTTGGCCAACAAGTGCAGAAGACATAATAACTCAAACGATATAAAATCCTCTGCTATAGATGCTTTCGTCACATTCATGCTCCTCTCATATGTTAAACTTTTTAACGTCTGCTTGGACGTCCTGGTTCCAGTGACAATACACAGGGTGAAGAACAAAAGCAATATTGCTTTATTTATGGATGCCTCACTTTCCTATTTTGGCTACAGTCACTTATTTTACACAATTCCTTCACTTTCTATGTGCTTAATTTTTATTGTTGGTCCAGTAGCCACACTGTTTCTATATTCTTATACATTCTTTCAAAAGGGTCTTAACATGCTTCCACATCGATGGCAAATTTTTATTCGATTAATAGTGGACTCTTTGCAAGGTCGTTATAAAGATGGCACTGAGCCAGGTACAAGAGACTGTCGATGGTTTTCTACAGTTCCATTTATTCTTCGCTTTGTATTCTATATAATGATCTCCTTTACCTTTAACACTGCTATGCTGCCTTACATAACTCAAGTATTTACTTTGGGAGCAATTATAACTATATTAGCTGATCCATTCAAACACAATTTCAAGCAAATGACTAGCTATTTTGCCTTTTATTTGCTTCTATTGGCTAACATATATATGCTGTGGATTGGAATGGATTACTCTTACATATCCATCACTGTTCCTGTTGAGTTCAATTTCATGGTATTGATAATCATAGCGGTGTTTTTGGGATTCTTGTACCCTGTTGTTCTTGGCATTGCCTGGATTCACAGAAAAATGATAATTTTATTCAGTTGTATTATATATTAACATTCAATTCGTAGAAACTCAAATTATTTTTTTAATGCAGCTGTATTTTTATAAATAGCTTGTGAATTCATAACATATAACATATTATTGATTGTATTGTGACAATGTACACTAGTGTATGATAGAAAGAGAAGGATTCCATCTACTCTCTCTTAACCTATTTTCAAATGTCAATTTTTAGCTATAGAGATACTGAAAGGTTCATTTGATGTGATCAAGCCATGAGTTCAACCATAGTTCCTTAACTGCCGACTCATTTAGTTGCATATTATATCCTACTTATACTAGGCAAACTCATAATAACTAAAACTGTATATACGATTGGTTTTTATTGTAGCTTTAAAAATATGATTAGTTGGTTATTCAGAAACTGACATTATATTTCATGTGTTACTTGTATTCCTATTTATGCTGGACAACTTTTTTTTTCTTGTGTCAAAAAAAAATTTGATGCTAAAACTTAGCTATTTGGTTTAGCTGTTTTGATGAGGTTGGATGGTCCATTGCTGGTTGTTAATGCAGTACTTGTCTGGGTTTCCACAGCTGCCATGTCAGCAAATGTTTATCACATTGGGTTGCAGTCATTATACACAAAGAACAGTTTGTGCCTACTATCTGTAAGAATTGTGATCATGTTGCATCTGTTATGTGAAACTCTTGCAAGGTAGCTCTGACAGCTCCAAGTCCTCTACAAGTAGCCAATAGACTGGAATTCTCTTTAAATATGACATGGAAGTCTCAATCTCAGCCAAGATATGATAGTCTGTAGGTGTTACACCCAAACAGAGGGACCTCATGATGCACTGACAGTGTAATTGCATGTGCATGTATGGGCATATGTGTGCGTTAATATTTCAGGAGGTGATTGGAGAAGCTCTGCAGCAGCCCGGAGAAACTTTGTGTAAATGATAATGATGGTATTCTTGGAATGATGAGGCTGAGTAGTGTCAAAGACCATGTATAATCAAGCAGAATTTAAGCCATTGCCATATCACGTGGTTTTGAAAAGCAGAGTATATGAAGAACTTTTAGAGCCAAAATTATACTTAACTCCGAAGCAAACTTATTATTCTGTAAGAGTAACTTCACTGCCGTCTTTATGAACATGATCATTCAAAATGCTGTCATGGACTCCAGGATTGGCTTCTACTTGGTTGGGTTAGTGGAAGCAGGGCTCAGTCCTGCTTGGAGTTATTGGTTAATAGTGTTTAAGTGCATGTAACAGGTGACTTGGTCACTTGATGTGTGTTTTTTCTTTCGTTGTGTTCTTAAGAAAGTGTGTTTCACTTTAAATGTTGTTTCAGACAACATTGCTTCTAAAAGAATTCTTTGTCTGTTGTTTATCCAACATGTTTTGAGGTAGAAGAGAAAAGGCGAACGAACAAGGTTAGTAAATATAACTGAGCAGCCATCGTTGTTGTTGCTAATTGCAATATCACTCTTTTATATAATGTCTGCTATTGTGTTGTACATGATTAATAAAATTTAGCATATTCAAAGTTATCCTTTATCTGCAAACTATCAAATGTCGGCAAGTGACAGTTGTTTTAGTGGTTGAAGCTAGCAATTACTTGTTTTACTTATGACATTCATCTGGTCAGGTCTGCTACTGGCTGATCCCATTCACTAGTTTCAGATTCTTACTTCTGACATAGAAAGAACTACCAAGCAAGTGCTGTTGCATTTGGGGGGAGAGAATCAAGCGTGTCAGGGCTGCATACAGAAACTGAATCTTGGTGGGTCAAATTTTTTTAGAAATTAGGAGGGGTAATGAATGTAAAAATACGGAATCATAAGAGACCCTTGCAGTGCATAGAAACATATGAAAAGCTATGCTCATTTCATGTAGTAGAATCAAAATGTTTTAAGGGGTCCAAAGGCTTTCCTAGGGGATTCTAATACCCTCCCCTTCTTTGCCCCACCCCCACCCCCACCCCCTAAATGCAGCTGCTGGCCATTCCTAAATAAAAGGATGCCAACTCAATAACATTTTGTCTTACAATGAAAGGCGAGCCCAAATTGAGCGTGGTAAACTTGACCACCACTGGGGCAGTATGCCAAGGCTGGTGCAAGTTCTGAGGAGCACCAGGAAGCTCGGAGAGGAACAAGATTGCAAGGATAAGGTCAGCCATTCAGCATACTCTTGAAACTATGGGGCAGCTGGGAAAAAGATAGTGATTGGAATGAAACCATTCTATTGGAAGCTATTTGACTGTTACTTCAGTTGTTAGAGATCAGGGAGGTTACACCTCCAGAACGGGGAAGTTTTGATCCAAGACATGGAAGTCGCCAATGTCGTTACACCTAGGAGGATCATCAAGGCATCTAAGATGGAGCAATTCAGGGAATGGGCTGACATCTATCTGGGTTGGACTGGTACAATGTTATGTCCAGAAATGGCATTGTTGGCATACCTGGTAGAGAAAAAGAGGATTTGAGGATGGCAAACCACTTACCTTTTTCTGTAGACGGTCACATATATATATTGTAATATATATACTCCACCCTATTTGGGCTGTATTGCACAAGCATAAGTAGTTATAGCAACTGGCCAAGCTCACCTCTTTCCTGGTGTTTACAGCTACCTTCCTCTGGTGTAGCCTACCAAATGTGTTAGAGCAGCTGCTAAAATAACAGCTGGGGGTTTGGGGAACCCTTACAGCCAACTTGTGTGAGTTAAGGTTCTAGTACAAACTACTACAGTAGTGAAGATATCTAGGGTTGAATAAACCACTTATTACACTCATCAGAGTGATGTGGCAAGATGTTTCACTCTCAGGCTTTATTTTCACTCACCTCTGACTGTAAAAATGAATTAGCCTCATGAAATATTTCACCATATCACACTCTGACTCATATAATAAGTTTTATAAATATAATATAAATAATGTGACTGGCATAAGAAGAGTGAAAAACCTCTTGAGATTTTTGACACTTCGTTCTTGTTTTTTTTTTTTTTTTTAACTGTGCTTTAGAGGTACATCTGTTTTAGATGCAAGTATTATTATAATTGGATGATTTCCATTGAGTACATGGCACATTGAAACTTGAATTATCTCAAAATAATGTTTGTCCTTGTACACATCTCACCCTTTCCTGTGCTACGTCACATAAAATAGCTGTAAACATTATTAATTTGAAAGTGGTAAAGTATTAACACTTTCCCATGCCATGTCACATAAAATAGCTGTAACGTGATATGTATCCAATCTCTTTTCTTGAATTCAGTCAGATAATCAATTAAGTCATTGCTACTGAAGTCAAAGTGTATTAAATTTGAAGCCTTGCTTTCTGGTCAGAATCCAAAAAAAAATTACTAGAGAAGATCATAGCACTAATATTTTTTTTGGCCACAGGTAAAATTGAACCAAGCTTTGCAAGTGTAGCTAAATAAGAAAGTGATACATCTGAACTAGCTTATTAGTGGCTGCTAGCTTTCTCAGACAATATAATCTACATCCTAATTTTCCATAAAGATAATAAGATCTTTATAGAAATGTAGTTATAAGCATAGGAAAACATTAGGTGGGGGCAGGCCCCCTTTGAAAATTATTGGAGAGGCCCACTTCCTACTCCACTGTTAAATAATAGTACACTTCTCATCCGTCACCCAATCTTCAGGCTTGGGTGAACTGCAAACTAAAGTGTTAATTGGATAGGCCTTAAAAATGAAGATTTTAAGTATGGGTTGTCAATTTTACATTTTAACTCTATTATACTATTGTATTGGCATTAATTTCAGGCTTTGAAGGCTCTTGATCAGCTTCATGATGTTAATATGACCTCCAGGACGAGAAGGGAACCAAATCTCCAGTAAGTTACATATTTCAGAGTCTCATGTAAAATTCTGTTTAATGTGTGACTTTCATTTAGTGTGACACTGCAGTATCAGATAGAAGAACACTTTTGGTCCACCCAGTCATGCTGGCATTTTCTAAAGTTAAATGGAAGTTTGCCAGATTTCTATTCTATGCTCACTTCACGATTTACTCAGCATTTCTCCTCCTCTGGTCTTTGCTAATCTTGTACCCTACAGTTCAAGAACAACACATTTATAATATCCCCCAAGATTTATGGAGAATAATATTACAGGTAAGCTGTGGCAATTCAATTTTCAGTACCAGTAATTCAGGAAGTTCATTAGCATAATCTCTTTTAACTTACATTTCAGGTTGTGCTACTCATTCTGTTTGTGCTACTAGCTGTAGAAGAAGTCATTACATTAGTAATCACTTCAATAAGACATGTTGTAAGTACTGAATATTATAGGTATGCCATTGGGTAGGATTGTGGTGTTCGTAAAGGGTTCCATTAATCTTGAAGGGTAAGACAATCCTACAGAATGAAGGTACATTTAAATAAAATACAAACTTCTATGTTTCATATCCTTAAGCCATTGCTGAACAATGCTTGGCAGCAGCATCACCCCATTAAATGGGAAGAGGTAAGAGTTGTAGACAGAGCCAGTAAGAATCGTGAGTTGAAGATCAAGGAAGCTCTATACATACAGATGACACCTGACAACAACAAGTTTAATAGAGACATAGGTTTAGAGCTTCCAGGATGCTGACTGTCCATGCTGCGTACAAATCACCCTCCAGGATATAATAAATTGTAAGGGTGCCCTCCAGAAATCTTACAGTTTACTTGTGTTATTATTTCACCACGGAGAGTTTGACCACAGTTGACCCCTGAAGAGGACTTCGGCAAGAAGTCGAAACGTCGGGTAAAGTTATAATTAAGGGTTCCATTAATCTTGAAAGAAGAATGCAACAAAACATTCACTGAATAAGCAAGACTGTCTGGGATAAAAAGTTCTAGAAGAAATATAGCATGCTGTAGGTAAGGGATAACAAACGAGTAGGATGGAGTGAATAGGATAGGCTGAACCAAGAAAGGGCCACTAAATAGTAATAGCAATGTAGTATAGTACACCACAGACATTATATGAAACTATATACATGTCTTCACTCTCTGAATGACATTGACCTTCTGTTCCTTCAAAGGATGATTTCTTTTCTTCTGCTCACAACATTCAGATGATGATGATACTGATTATGTTGGAAACTAAAATTTTGATAAGGTGATGGGAAATGAGAAGTATCAGTAAAGGAACTGCTAGAGGGAGTAGTGTAAGTGTGAGGAGAAAGACTGGAATTGTTAGTGAGATATTCTATTGTTCTTTTGCTAAGCTTGCAAATACACTTCTCCAGGTATAGGTTGTAGCATTGCTAACCGAGATGACTGATTACAATAACAGTAAAGCAATATCTAAGTGTGCACAAAGCAATAGCCAATATTGTACTTCAATGCATACTGACAATATTGTTATGAAGATAGGTTGTCGTGGTCACCATAATGACTTTGTGGTTTGTTGTTAGGCAGCCAAATATGACCACAAATGTTAAACAATACATGTGCTTTCACCTGATATAATTATGGGTGTTAAGTATTTTTTAAACTCTTGACTTATATTAATCTTAACATTATTAATATAGAAAAATGGTAATTCCTGAATATTTATCAGCCAGTGAGAGGGTTAAGAAACTCAAGTTTCTAAATTGTAACAGATGGATGATGCTGACTCTCAGTTTTGTTTTGCAGTCAGTGAGAATTAAGTCTAGCATATAAGCATGTGTTGGTGATACAAGACATAAGTATGTTATGATAACCTTACAGTATTCTATCTCCCTGTATCCTGATTGCTCATATTGCTGTTGTGTTTTTAAGGACATCAATTAAGAAGTCTCAATTCCCAAAATAAATAGTAAATTTTCTAGTTCTAACTGCCAATATTAAGTTAATTTAAACTTAACCCGATGTTTTGACTTCTTGCCAAAGTCATCTTGTTCAGGTTAAGTTTTAATTAACATAATATTGGCTGTTAGAACGAGAAAATTTGCTATTATTATAATTATTATAATTATTCAGCCGAGATGAATGAATCGTAGATATTAATTTAGTTTTAAATTGTATGTGTAGATATACATTAAGAAACAACAGAAACAGAAAGAGGAAGATTTGAGAATGCTAATTTTAGAGAAAGAAGAAAGACCTTCAATGTTAAAAGCTAGGATAAGACCATTGGACTACATTCCTCCATATTGCAAAGAATTATCACATATGTTGATCAACATCTCTAATTTGTTAACACTAATAGTGATAGCGATGCATTCAGTCAACGTGGCAGCACACACGCCCACTTTTGCTACCTGGGTGGCCAGGTGAGTTAAATAAAATTGCATGTATTATGATGCCTATGATATGTAGCCTCCCCGAAAATGTACATGTATTAAAAAGTAATGGCACCAGAGCTGATAAGACATTGACAGAGATGCTTGTGAGGAACTATAATGATCCATGAAAAAATAATCTTAATGCTGGTTTTTGCTTTAATTGGCAATGCTGACTTTTATGTTTGCATATTAGGCTAATAGTATATTAATAGTGAAGCATGAAAGTGCAACTATTGTCATCATTATTTTGTTTGTGCTCTTATTATTATAACATCAGCTACTCTTTATTCTGGAATTTTTGTGCATTCTGGGTCATGTTTGGAGGACCTCAATCTGCTTCTCTACCTCCTGGCTCTGCAAAGAAGGATCTTTCCACCATATATCATGTTGCTGTGATGGCTTTCAGAATGTCACTTGTGGATAGCTATCCTTACGACGTAAGTTCACTATAATACTGAACAGCAGTATCTAGAGAAAATTACTTATGGGGATATATGTTTAATGTTGGCTGTGTATAGAATAGATAAACTTTAATATAATATTATTATTATGAATAATGATACATATGTTTTGATCTTTATTTAAATTTGCACAATTTATAGATTGTACTGTACATTTTATAAATATATATATTGGGTGGCTAATAAAGTAGACGTGTTTTATACATCCAAAAAGGGTATAAAGAATAATAGAATAACATTGGATTTTGCATAGAACCAGATTTTTTAAACAAGCTTTTCACCACTATGTATATATCAATTATTAATCAAAAAAAAAAATTATACATTAGGCAACCCTTGACTGTTTCTAAGTAAATGGCAACTATGATAAATGTTAAGTAAATAAAGTAGAAATATTAAACTACTGGGAGGTAGTCTTCCCCCTCCCCCCTCCCCCCACCTAAATACACACCCGCTAATACTAGAAATAATTATTTACAACCAATGGTTAATTATTGTTCTTCCCACTAGTGACGATTATGTTACAAATTGAGTACAAAATAGCTGCTAACTTTGAAAATAGCTAGCTAAACTTATTTTCATAAGAAATCTTTTTTTCTCTCTGTCATGGCTAATAAATATTAACCTAACACTTTACAAGATGTCACCATTTTTCTGAAGTTCACCTCTCTGAGCAAGAAGGTCAAACTCTTGCTAGTGATTTATGAACAATATATACTCAGCATGGCTGGCATATATACTGTTCGTGCAGGAATAACTCCGCACTACTGGCGGTGGGTATGGTAAGGTGATAGTAAACTCGAAGGACCAGATGCCAGGTGCAGCAATCAATGGACAGTGTGGCAGAAACTTGTGCAGCAACAGCTTTAGATACAGTTCGGAGCATGATTTAGGGAAAGGGATGATTACATTAAATAGAGGCGAAGTTACACAAAACTGATTTGGGTAAGAAAGGGAGGGTTTGAAAACAGAACAAAGATAATGTGGTAAGGATCCGTACTTAGGTAAGCTAAACAAATGGTAAGTAACATGAAAAGAGTTATTAGACAACTTAATTATTCAAAGTTTTTTTAATAGTGTTAGATCTTCTTGCCTTGATCCTGGCACTCTTGTGGCGAAGGTGCAGCTCATGCTGCAGAGCTGAGGTTGACAGATCACTATTGGATGTCAATAGTGGTTGATGTGGTGCCATAGTCTGGTCTGACTCAGATACATGTTTAATGTATCATGCGGGACAAACTACATGCAACATAGACAGCCAGAATTCAGAAAGCTTACGAAGGTGTGGAGCTTCCGTAATCTTTAACTCTTCTTAGTATTTCTGTCTACAACTCTTACTTTCCCATTTGATTGGGTGTAGTTGCATAAATTAAATATGAATTAATGTTATGCTAATGCACAAGACAAGAGAGAAAAACCTGTTGAAGTAATAAACATTTCACTGTCTTGATCATATAGAGTCTACGAGACTTATGAAGGAACAACATTGATACTTGTGGCTCCTTTCCTCCTGGCATTGGCAGTCATAGGATTAAACCTCTTCATTGCTCTACTCTCTTATACTTTTCAAAATGTTCAGGATCATGCCTTCGAATATTCCATCTTAGAGCATGTAAGATTACCACATGAAATTAATAAAATAAATAAAATTAAGCTATTTAGAATTACTCTAACTATGTTGTTAAGAATTATATATCCTCCACCGAACTAATGAGTTATTACCTCTATAGCAACAAGGATCATAAGTTTGAAAGTTTTCTAAGACTAATGTTTATATTTATAATAATAGCAAATTTTCTTGTGCTAACAGCCAATATTGTTAATAAAACTGAACCCGACGTTTTGACATCTTGCCAAAGTCCTCTTCAGGGGTCAATATGTCATATCATTGGGTTAAGTTCAAATTAACAATATTGGCTGTTAGAACGAGAAAATTTGCTATTATTGTATTATAATTATTTCAGCTGACAATGACTGAATCAATGTATATATTTACATTGTCTAATGCTACCATTTTATCATTAATACGTATGGACTATAAAACTGACCATTAATTCTTAATCATATTCACATTTCAACCAGTGAAACAAGAATCCTCTAGGAGTGACTGGTTTGATAGGTTCTTAAACTAATATTTTATAGATCGCTGTATTTTCTTTACATATGTTCATATATATGTCTTAGTGTCTTGTGATGCTGTATAATATACAGAAAGCAAAGCATTGGCAATTATGTATATAATTACATAGCTTTTACTTACATCTATAAACTTTATAATTTGCAGCAACATCAAATTGGAAAGCCTGACACTAAAGGGACAACCCTTACTAGTTTAGAGAATAAACTCACTAAGGCATATCTGCAAGAGATATAGCAGAGACAAGGCAATTACAGATATCTTCAATGCATGTGCCACTAGGTCGGACATCATCGACTCTACGTCGAAGTATGAGAACACCAACTCCATCAGAAAAAGAATGGCAAGGATAGATTAATGCAACTCAAGAAACAATGTAGCTAAAGACTTTTTAACTCATATTTTATGCTATTAGTAAAAGTCATTTATCCAAACACTTATGTATTTGCCAACTAGTTAGCTAGCTATCAAGCTAATTCGAACATTGTCGTTAGATAAGCTGTATTTTATAGCTAGATAATAATTATAGTCTTTCATCAAAAGCACTCACTCAGTCTTTCCTTTGATGCTTTAAACTATAAAGTTAGCTATGTTCCCTAGACTACATCTCAACCAAGATGTGCTTCAGAGACCATCACTAAGTATTCACGTTCAAGTTTGTTTAACTGATCACAACATGCTGAAAATCTGTTCTAGCTAATGACAAAGAAAATTTCAGTTTAATTAATTGCCTACTCTCGAGAATAATCACTAGTCTATCAAATTAGGCATGTCAAAGTGTACTTAAGCTATTTCACAATCTAACCTTTTAATTTACAGTGAGACTAATGTCAGACTTTGTTGTTTTCACCCAATCAGTCAATAGGGTAGTTCATACTATTCAAGTTAGAAAATGAGTAGCTAGATATCCCAAGATACCAGATTTATAAAAAGACTTCTTTATTATTGCTGTAGTTCTTCTGTTTTACAGTTCAATGTTGATAATTAAAAAAAGTAAAAGTGGAGACAATTTGTGTTTCAAAAAGCCTTCTTTACTTAAATACTTCATGGCCTTAGCAATCAAGCGGTGTAAGTATCTTGCAATACTGTGGAATGGAACTAACATAAGATCACAAATGATTTTAAAAAATGTTGAATTAAATATTATGAAGTGAAACGGAATTCTTTCATTGCAATGTTGTTTTGGTAGATTGAACTAATTACATTCTAAAATTATTAGTTATTAAATAAAAGCTCACCTTCAAGGACCCATTAGCAGTGGATAGAGCTGAATTGACCCAGTTGGGCGTTATGAAAATTCACATAACTTACGTAAGCTAAATATTAGGGTTGTTACTAAAATGCGGAATGAAGGGCTACTGGACATGGAATACCTGGAAAGGTGACGTAGAGATGGTAAAAAATAAACCAGACATCATTAACAAGGTGTGTGATCAGGAGACAAAGATAGAGATTTTTAGGTGAAAAATGATACATCCACAATAGACCATTTTCAACTTTTGGTATGATGCGTTATAGTTATTTTAACCGTCCTACCTGCACTTTCTCCTACACTAACCAAAAGGTGTGTAGTTCACACCAAAATAAGCGTGAATCACTTGTAGCAATAGTCACACCAAAATATGGTGTGATGTGCACATCTCATCATTTTGGTGTAAAGTACATGCCAAATTCAGTGCGAGTTCACACCAAATTCAGTGATAATTTACATCATAAACAGTGTGAACTCATACTTACATTAATGCGTAATTATTTTCAATTGGGTTGATTCTAATAATTATATTTATATATCAACATTATTTTTCAAAAAGAAATTGGTGTATGTTCTGTGCCTGAATCCCTGTGATCTCATTAATCAGAGGGCCAAACTCTTTGTCAACTCTCTTACCTAGCACACAAATGTATATGTAATATCATTTATTACAAAAAAAAAAAAAAAAAAGCACAAAAAAATAGTTCATGCTTGTAACCTATAACAAAATGGATTTGTCTCTACAAAGATTTCGTATAAAAAGACACTGCTAGCTAATGAGACCATTGACAACCATAACAAAATCATAGATTCGTGTATAATGTATTGGAAACTAGTTTGTTAACTTCAACACATGTTTGTCAGCTCTAATTAGCTATCTGCATGCAGAGTTTATAAAAATTTGGTTATGTTGTCAATGCTTCCCCAAAGTTTTTTTTGAAGAAGTACGCTCCCAGTAAAGATGCCAAGCTCTCCAAAACTTCCAGCACACCCTAAATGAAACTAGCCCCGTTTTCTGTTTACAATCTGATGCTCAGTGCAACTAAAATTACATGAGCTGTACGTTGGCAAATTAACTGAACGGACATCAGGGAGTTGGGGCGGTGACAGACTACCTTGATTATTCCGCAAGTGCCTATCTTCTCATTAGAAATAAGGAGTGGCGAGAGAATTGCAATAGAATGGTACTAGCATTAATTGTACTTATCCTACCTTCAGTTGCAATTGCTTGTAAGTAAAATTAGCTATTGACGAGGTGTCATTTGGATAATTAGTGATCTTGCTGTACCTGATGCTGATGTTGTTTATATTATGTCTAGTAAATATGGGAAACTGCAATGTGACTGCCAATAGTGATGCAGTAGGAATACCATATGATGCTGATGGCAGTAGAACGAGGCAGTCCTCAGTTTATAGCTGCATATCAAGCAGAGTCAATGACAACTACTATGTTCACATCATCAGTATCTACAGAGCTAGTCGGTTCTACCCAAGGGGTTTATTTTACGACCCAACTTATACATCCAATGTGTGTTTACAAGAGAATGGTTCACTCATTGATAAGCCTCTAATCATTGTATTGGCAAACTACAGATCTACTCAGTGGATTCTCCACATTCCACAAGGAATAGTCGTGAGCAAAGTCATACTGGTGAATCTCTAACAAAATTATTGTTATTATAAACATAATAATTGTATTGATTGGAAAGTATTATAATTAATATTCCTTTATTTGCAGTGTTCCTTTCATGGCAGTTCAGTCATATTCCCAAAGGGTCAGACACCTCAAGTAGAGTGGGGTCCACGTTGCTATTATGGCTATAGCGATCTGGTTAATAATTACCAATTTATCTCTGACATGTTTGGTCCTATTTCATCTTTTACAGGAACATACTCATCAAATACATGGATTTTGAACATAGACAGAAGGTTATCCCGTAGTAGTATTGAATACAACGAATGTATGCTTGCCACAGGTATGCATCAATATACATTTTTGCTGATGCAAGAGGGATACTATTAATTAGTCAAAAATTAAGCTATTTTTGGGGTGTGGGTCCAATTGAGACTTTTATGTACTCTATGCTACCTAGACCCTCACTTTTGAACAAGTAAGTAATGACATCAATAAAGCATCCCAAAAAATATAATGAAATTGGAGTCTACTATGCTTGTATTTTGTATTTATTGGGTTCCAGGAGTGAGAAATCCTGTAGTGTTTATATTATAGCACCTGTGTACTTGTTCGAAATCTAAAATTTGTGCATAGTCAAAAATTGGATACAATTTACAAATACTGCTTCTCCAAACTGAATGCTACCATATCTATTGTTTCAGTTAATGTTGATGGCTGCAGCATTGTATCCAACAGTCCTAACACAGCAGGGAAGCACTCTAGAAGGAGCCGTCTGTATTCCAATTACAGTTGCTTGTCAAATGAAAGCAACAACAACTATAACATTCACGTAATTAGTGTACACCGAGCTTCTGATTATTACTCAGGTTACAATTCCTCCGTGGTATCTCTGAATGTAAATGGACCCTTGTCTGATAAGCCGCTCATCCTAGCATTTGTGAGCTATGAGCCAGTCCAGTGGATCCTACACGTACCAGAAGGAGTGGTAGTTAGCAAAGTGATACTGGTAAGTCTCACGCTTGACATTTAAAAAAAGTAGATAATAAATTCAAAGTTCAATAGAAATATATTCATTTATTTACTCTAGTTCAACCATCTTTTATTTTTATCTAAGTGGCAACTTTTCTAGGTACTATTAGCATTGTTGTCTCAGTCATTCAAACATTTGCAAGTCTTCCTATATACTGCTAGTTAGATTACCACAATTTAGTTGTTCTTGCTAATTTCATAGTTGGTCTGCAATTCTTGGCATTAAATTGCACATAAGAATTTGATGAGTAGCTAGTATCAGAAATTTGAAGGTACTAGTCAGGACATTGACTGGTGTATAGCGGAACTTGGGACAAGAAGTATGATAATTGATACTGAAACCAGTAGAGTTGGGACATATGTAAATACCAATAACCATCAAGTGCTAACCACAGCACAAATCATAATCCTGTTGCAGATACTATGCATGTGCTCATTTTGTACTTAATTAATCACATTAACGACTCACTTAGTTTATTCTTCAATCTTGAGTATTTACAGTACACTATCAGTAAGGTGGATAAGATGATTTATTCATAAAATGATAGGACTACAGTTCTCAGTAGCTAGGTCACATTAGCATTATAACAAATATGCACAACACATGTCAAGAAAAATGCTATATGGTAGTAACATAGGTAAATTGTAATATTTTGCAGTACTCGTATCATTTCAGTACTGTTTTGTTCTCTGGAGCCGAGGCCCTTCAAGTGGAGCGAGGTCCGAGGCTATATGGATATGGAGCTGACAGTAATAGTACCAGGAGGCTGCTGAGATACATTTCTAACACATATGGGCCTGTGGCTTCTTTCACTGGAACACCTGAAGCAAGAGATTGGATACTGACAATCAATGCAACACACTTTAATGAAAGTGCAGGACCAGCTACTCTTCCAGTATCACCTGTTGTATCTACTAATAGTAGGTTTTACAAGTTCTAAAATAATAAAGCATTATTTTATATTTTTTATAGAGCACACTGTGGCACCTGACGTACTAACTTTTAAAAAATTAGGAGTGCAGTAGCATAAGTTAGTTTTTGTTGGCTTCCCTCTACTGCTCTCCTTCTTCCTTAGCCATCCCAGTTTTTCTTATTCCTCTTTTCAACTCATGGATTCCCTTATCCTCCTCTGTCTACCTCTCCTGCTCCTCAGTATCTCTGCCCTTTCTGTATATTTTCTTTCACTTTTGTTTTCATTGAAGTAGTTACATCAGTCAGCTTTTTCACACCTGCTTCTATTTTATTAATCCTTGCATTTTTCTGCTTCTCTGTCTTTCTTATACCCATTTGGTTAGCCATTGTAGATGAACACTCTTTCATAACTCTGATTAGTGGCACAGAGTTCAGTTTTTATAAGATATATTAGGTTAATTGTTAGGCCCCGATGGTTTAAATGGTTTGTGTACAGTCCATAGTTGACAGTCACAGGTTTGACACTCAGATAGAAGCCTTTTTCTCTGCCATTTTTTCCCTTTTGTCAAATGTAATTTTTCAATTCAGGTATAATGATGGTGATGTTGCTTTACCTACTCTGATCAGCTTATGAATTATTCATTGTTATTATTACTATCACATTATTATGTTGTTGTAGTCGTTACTCCAACAGGTCACAATATCACTACTGCTAACTGCATTCCAATTGACCAGTTGTTAATGTGTACAATTTTCATAGTATCAGTGCATGTTACTATAGAGAAGAGAGAGAGAGTAAAAGTTTGTAGCAGTAGGACAGAGATTGAAGGTTAAAACATCATGTGAAGATGTTAGTGTATCCTTCTTTTGGGGGCGGGGGTGTTTATAGCTGGTTTAGTTGCTTTTTTGTTCTTTTTCTATGGTTGTCATCATTTACTACTGCTTTCTACTTACAGTTTGGTACTTCTGATTGGTCGTTTTTGTTAGGTTTCATTTTTTTTCTCCAAAAATTGTATTTGGCTGCATAAGATATATTGTGTATACTTACACCTAGCTAGTGTTTTCATCACAAAAAAGAGCACAAATATAAGGGACATGAACTTTAATATTCCTTCTTAATAGAAATAATGGTTGATAGATTCTACCTATAATTTAGGTTAAATTGTTTTCTTTTAAGTATAGCTTACAGCAGTATAGAAAGATGTTTCAGCATGGGGGGAGGGGGGGGCTCCAAGGGCATGTGTTTTTTGTGTTTAAAGGTGTTCATGTGGCATAATGACCACTTTCAATTGTGACCCAAAAATATGGGTGACCCCTAGCCCCCGAACCCCCCCGCCCCTTTCCTATGCAACTGGCTTACAATGTTAAACTATTGTACTAAAGTTGTATTTTAAACTTTGGCAACAAACTGAGATAAGGTAGTATAACTAAACTAATGTTTTCTTTTTAACTAAGTCACTGCTTAAAATCCTATCACTCAAAGAAATTGATATCTCAACACATAGCTCTATTCTGAAGTGAGATATGAATAATATTAAATAAATAATTAGTTAAGTTCTCATACGTTCCTATTTTATTATTTTACGTAGCTATTTCACCTTTTTTATTGTATTTATCATGCAGGTCAACAACACACTGTTATAATTACTTCTATGGCTGTGGCAATAGCTGTACTGGGCATTTGTTCTTGCTCACTAATTATTGTTGTATTTACTTTAGTGTTCCATAGAAAGAATGGTAAGTAATTTAATTAATGGTAGTCACTATTAGCAAATTTTCCTGTTCTATCAGCTAAAATTAAAATTTAACCCGACATTTCGACTGCCAAAATGCTCTTCAGGGGTCAAGTGGACTCCAGCAAGCAGTTGCAATGTCAGGTTAAGTTATTAATTACATAATATAGGCTGTTAAAATGAGAATATTTGCTATTATTATTCTTTTTCAGCTGAAATAATAATAATAATAATAATAATAATAATAATAATAATAATAATAATAATAATAATAATAAAATAATAATAATAATAATAATAATAATAGATAAATTGTATTCCCCCTAAAGATGAGACTTCACCAAAAATCATTCTAATTATTTAAATGAGGTCAACTTAAACTGTGGAAAGATTTAGTAGTTCAGCAATTATTCATATTTATTACTAAAACTTGAACAGGAGAATTTTTTTTTTAATTTCTAAATATTCACTACAACTCTTGGTAATAAGTGTCTATTTTTGGGTGTATTTTGTGTTTCTTTATGTGGCTATTAACTGTGGTTATTAAGTGGGTGTGGTTTTGTATAAATTAAAAAAAAAAGATTCAAAGTAAACCCCTTTGAGCAGGTTCTGGCTACAGACAGGTTTATGGCTGTAAAGAAGAGAAATACAAAATTGGTAGCTCATCTTCCCTAGCAAGAAGCTTGGATAGGCACATATATGATTCAGGAAAAGAATATTGTATTTTGACAGACAAACAATTGGAAGGGTGTCAACAAACATTAGAAGTGAAGAGGGAAGGAAGGCCACGAAAAGGTGTTGCTCTGGAATGTCCAATGTATAATTTTTTTTAAATTATTACACTACAGTACAATATGGGGGTTTCATTACACTCTCACACTTGCATTTTCAATTGCCTTGAGCTTGTGTAAATACTCGCATGTGCTCATAAATATCTCCCCGTATTGTAAGCCATCTCGTAGAATAAATATTACATACATAACTGAAGTTGCATTTAACTAATATGATTTTTTTACTTTTCTAAAGGTGCAAAAGCAAAGGCTACTGCAAAACAAGTTGTTCAAACTCCCATGTATGAAGAAATCGAGATCAAGATGGAAAAAACTAATTTAAAAGATGATGACCAGTGCAATTCACCTTCAGCTGACATTAAGCCGAAGAAGAATATTGCCTATGAAACTGTATTATATCCCACTATAATTTAATGGTAAAGGGTTTGCTACCACATCAAACATGTTTAACCTAAAGAACTAAGAGTGTAAACTCTCAGCACTAGTTAGTTTGTTCAATAATTTGTTACTACTGTTGAATAGAAAAGTTAACTACATTTTTAGCTTATAACAATAATGGTGTTGCTAATTAGTAAATAATATAATATTCAACTTAACAATTAATGTTTCTCAGCTGTCTTTAATTATTTGGATTTGTTCTCTCTCTTTCACAGGCTCTTCTTTAAATTAAAACTGATTAAAAACTGCCACTGACCTATGATAACCAGCCTGCAACCAAACACTCCAATTATGTATTTATGCTGTTAGGGTTATTTCTACGTTACATTCTCACACACCATTGGAATTTTTTTCAAAGATTTTTTTTATCCGTGGAATTTTTTTATCCATGAAAGAATGTTAGTTCTGTGGCAGAGCTCTTGTGTGTTAAGCAAACTGTCCTAGGTTCAGTTATCAGTTACAGCCAAATATTTTTAAAATTCTGTATAGTTTAACATGCCTAAGAAATAGAGAGAATCCATCTAAATTTTAAATTATCTAGCTAGCCAGCAATTATGCTAACTATGGTTTAGAGTGGACAACTTTAGTCTAACAGAGTGAGGAAATCACTGATGTGGCTTTCAGCATCCAATAAAGTGCATGTGTAATAACCACAGGAGCATTTGGACTTTCTGCCAAGAATGTTACACAACACTTAGGACACACTTCATTTAATAGCAGGCATATTTACAGTTGATGAAAGAATCCCACCTCCAGCAGCAGAAACCTCCTACATGAATACATCAGTTGAAATAATCAGCTAGAACCGGGAGTAGTAAAACTTGCATATTCACATGAGCACTCGTAATTCTGAATGGCAAGTCAACAAGTGAATGGGTGTGGCCATATAGCACTTATCGTAATGCCTGCCATTTGTCTCGTTTTCTGAAAAGTAAGCCTAAATTGTAAAAAAAAGGCACATTAAAAGGACCTTTTCTCAAGGAATTATAATCCACCATATTTGAGGTCACTGTTGACAGAGTGAATTAATAAATGACAAAGAGACAACTATAACCCTCATGTGCATGCATGCTGAAGGTTAATGACAAAATTTGTATGCTATAGCTTATGTATTGCAAACTGAATTGTAACTGCCATAAAAACTGGAGCACTACGAGTGCAAACCCTAAGCATTAGTTAACAAGTGCAAAAATTTGCAGAAGAAATCACTGTTGTTGAATAACCAAGTACTTAAATTTTCAGCTGTTTTAGTTTTGTTCTTTCATGAATACAAATTTTAACCAGTTCTGCTGGAGCATTTTAAATTGGCTTGCTTTCATCTCAGGGATTCTTCAGGCATTTCAAGGGCTTTTTTATGGGGCATAAAGATCTACAACCAACACTTACACACCTGGGACTGATCCATACTTTCTAAAGATGTTTTACAAGCATGATACTCAGCAATATGGTTTTTACGACTTTCTAAGGACTTCATGGCATTCTCTAGCTTTATTATTATTATTATTATTATTATTATTATTATTATTATTATTATTATTATTATTATTATTATAACTTTACAACCACTATTATAACAAAGAGAATTTTAAAAGAGATTTAGATTTAATGTGATATGATGGGTGGATGAAGGACAAACTCTATATACAAGAGAGCAGCCTAGTTAGCTAAAAGAAGAGAAAAGAAAGGGAAAAAGGATATAAATGATAATAAAACAGCTAAGCGTGAGAGGGGAGTGATACATTAATAAAGTGACTGTGACATCTAGAGCCAGGACAGAAACAACAAAGTGTGCAGAAATTGTCTGAATCAAAGTGTGCAATAAATAGATCCCAAAAATTTTTGCTTGAGAGAACCTTTAATAGAAGTGAAGGACAATGAAAGATCAATAGGTGAGAATGTATTCCATAGTAGAGATATGCGATTAAAATATTGAAAATATCGATGTCGTGTAGTGGAGGTGCGTTGGAACTTAATTTCTAATTTACGATTAGATGATTATCTCGTGGACCCAGAATGAAAAGTGATGTGATTAAATACATTAAATGAATCAGATGGATGCTTAAGACATTTAACAAAAAATAATAGGTCTAGTAATTGTAATTAGTACATTAGTGGTAAAATATGGAGATGAATAAGTCTTAATTTGTAAGAAATATTATAATTATTAAAAATGTTTAGTTGCACGCCATTGAACTCTTTCCAATAAAATAATGTCTTGTATTTTGTTGGGAAACCATAGCTGGAAACAGTAGGTCAGCTGAGATCTTACAAGTGACAGATAGAGGGACTTAATGTTCATGGGTGATGTGCAAGGAATTGTTCGCCTAATTAAATACAGAGACCGATAAGCTTTACTGCATATTTCTTTGATGTGGACAGACCAAGATAAAGAATGACAGACTACTATAACCCTCTCGCACATACACAATGAGGATTTAATATAATTGTGAGGTAGCGTCTGATATATATTTTTGACTCTTAAAGAATAAAAAAGAATAAGCACAATTTAAATAAGTGGACTGCTACATGTGCCTCCTGCGTGGTCTTGCTAGCCAGACCTTTTACCTAACCGCTATGTGGGTAAAGGGTCTGGTGTCCATCATGCACCCATCCCGTTTCCTCCTCCAGAATCTGGAGGAGCTTACTGTCTACGTGCAGGGGGTTGCACAACTTTCGCATGTGAATTTTGAGTGTTAGACTTAGGCGCAGCATTCGATCCAGAATTGTATATCCTATAGCTGCTGCACCTGGGAGAATCATGGCTGTGACCTACTTCGAAACATTTTGACCTTGAAATTGCTATTTCTCGAGCTGCCGACTCTCTCAGGCTAAAAAGAGCAAGAACAATGCTTGAACAAAGTTTGTAGCTGATAAAGATTTCTTTGCTTTGCTGCCTATTGGTTTTGTTAAGTGTCTCTGCTACATACTACTACCTCGGGTAGAAACATCTTTCCACAAGAATAGCATAAGGAATGACTTACGCGCACGTTTAGAGGCAGCTTTGATAACATTATTGATCATTACCGCAAACCTTTCACGAACTTCTGTTAAATGAGATTGGTGCACGATGGACACCAGACCCTTTCCCCCGCGTAGCTGTTAGGTAAAGGGTCTGGCTAGCGAGACTACCTTCTGTCAATGCCTCTATAATATTTTGTTATCCCAAGGTATTCATTTTACAATTAACAAAATGGACTATTCAATCAGTGCACTCAAAGTGCTATAATTCTTTCCAGATAATAATTATTTTGCTCACCATTGGTCGAATGTGACCCAGTCCACTAAATAAGGTATATAGACTCCATACCAAGAATGCATCTAACTAACAGGCAAATTCATTTGCAACCAAATCAGGTACAACATAAATGGAAATAGATGAAGTGAATACAAGTGCCATGGTACTGCAGGTACAAGCAACTTCGTTTTTTCCTGGAGGAATACAATTATAGATGAAACAAGTCAAGTGCCATGGTATGGCAGGTACTTGCTAGTTATCGATAATATTAGTGAACTGTTATTTTCATTCTTTGCAAATCAAAGAATATAACAAGATGCTTATACTTGTATTGAATTCGGAAACATAAAATTTAACATAGTGATGTGCTTTAGCACAAATGGCGAGCAAGATATTGTGCCCAAAGTAATTCAAACCACAGGGTAGCTAAAACATTAAAATTTTACCTTAAATCTGATGAAAGCTGATTATTGCCATTAGTTTGCTTGAAGTTAATGTTCTAGCTCCTATTCACCTAGTTTAGAATGACATTAAGTAGCGATTGAACAGTTAACTATATGGAATTACTATCTTGCTTCAATTTTCTATAGTTGTAGCTTCAGCAGCAACTATTTTCAAGAATAAGCCACTCTGACTATCCAAATAATCAGTACAGTTCCTGACAAAAAACACTCAAGCTACTTTAAACAAATGAAGCACCAAAGATGTGAACCCTCAGCACTATTTAACACTACCTAGCTATTACAATAATATAATCTCCTTCCAAAAGAACAAGCAATCTGTTAGCTTTTTTAATGAGGCATCAAACTAGCTCGACCAATGAAAAATGTTACATGGAAACGCCATGTTCATAATAGAAGAAGCTAAACTAGCCAGAAACACTCACCGATATGCATTTCAACGCGTAACTTCACTTCTTTCAACTCCGTTAACTTCCCTGAGCATAAATCAAACTACACCGCTGGCTGCAAGAAATTATTTGCTCACGTGATTATGACGTAAAGCTAGGGGCGTTGCCCATAAAAGCTGGTACCTACCACGGAGCTGCTGTAAGCTTCGCGTTTTCTCAACGATTAGCCCAAAATTCAAAAAAGTATATAGCACAATAAAAGGTCTTAAGTCCTGAGTAAGTCCATACCTAAATAAACTCTTAATTGTCAGTATTCTCCAAAATCAGAGCATGACAGACAGACAGACAGATAGACAGACAGACAGACAGACAGACAGACCGACAAGCAGGACGACTACTATAACCCTCTCGCGCATGCGCGCTGAGAGTTAATGATCGAGCTTTATAATTACATTCGATACATGGTTTTCAATGCCATAGTACATACTTGCCACAATAAATTTGACTTGAAAAAAGGCATTTCTAAAGATAAGCAAAGACTTACTGAAAGGAAAAAAAAAATACAGGGAGGAATCTTAAAAAGTTGTGTAAGGGCAGCTTATATATTTAATTGATAACCCCCAATATTGTTTCGCTCAATCACCATCAAATATTTGGGTTGAGAGTTGGGTCTCTGTGATATAACTGGAAGGAAGAAAGTTTGTAGCCTGGCATACCAGGAAGGAGTGGCCTAGCCAAACAAGAATTGTTTATTCTGCTAATTTATCACTTCATAATACAAAATATTAATAAAATTCTTTATTGTTTAATAAGCCTGTAAAAGAGAGAGAATACATTTAATGATGATTTAAAAAAAAAGGCTGAAATAGGAATTGTGAAGTTATAAATTAGTAGGGTGGTAAAAATATCCACAGATGAAAAGCATCTTAGAACAAAAGAAAATTTCCGTTGGTCTGTTGAGAGTGAGACTGTAGCATAGCAGTACCCTTAACAGTATAAATACAGGATTGAAATGTTTGTATGTTGGTCTGTTGAGAGTGAGACTGTAGCATAGCAGTACCCTTAACAGTATAAATACAGGATTGAAATGTTTGTATGTTGGTCTGTTGAGAGTGAGACTGTAGCATAGCAGTACCCTTAACAGTATAAATACAGGATTGAAATGTTTGTATGTTGGTCTGTTGAGAGTGAGACTGTAGCATAGCAGTACCCTTAACAGTATAAATACAGGATTGAAATGTTTGTATGTTGGTCTGTTGAGAGTGAGACTGTAGCATAGCAGTACCCTTAACAGTATAAATACAGGATTGAAATGTTTGTATGTTGGTCTGTTGAGAGTGAGACTGTAGCATAGCAGTACCCTTAACAGTATAAATACAGGATTGAAATGTTTGTATGTTGGTCTGTTGAGAGTGAGACTGTAGCATAGCAGTACCCTTAACAGTATAAATACAGGATTGAAATGTTTGTATGTTGGTCTGTTGAGAGTGAGACTGTAGCATAGCAGTACCCTTAACAGTATTAATACAGAATTGGAGTGTTTGTATGTTGGTCGGTTGAGAGTGAGACTGTAGCATAGCAGTACCCATAACAGTATTAATACAGAATTGGAGTGTTTGTATGTTGGTCTGTTGAGAGTGAGACTGTAGCATAGCAGTACCCTTAACAGTATAAATACAGAATTGGAGTGTTTTTATGTTGGTCTGTTGAGAGTGAGACTGTAGCATAGCAGTACCCTTAACAGTATAAATACAGAATTGGAGTGTTTGTATGTTGGTCTGTTGAGAGTGAGACTGTAGCATAGCAGTACCCTTAACAGTATAAATACAGAATTGGAGTGTTTGTATGTTGGTCTGTTGAGAGTGAGACTGTAGCATAGCAGTACCCTTAACAGTATTAATACAGAATTGGAGTGTTTGTATGTTGGTCTGTTGAGAGTGAGACTGTAGCATAGCAGTACCCTTAACAGTATAAATACAGAATTGGAGTGTTTGTATGTTGGTCTGTTGAGAGTGAGACTGTAGCATAGCAGTACCCTTAACAGTATTAATACAGGATTGAAATGTTTGTATGTTGGTCTGTTGAGAGTGAGACTGTAGCATAGCCCGTACCCTTAACAGTATTAATACAGGATTTAAAGTTTGATGTGGTCTGTTGAAGTGAGACCTGTAGCATAGCATACCCTGAACAGTATAAAATACAGAATTGCGAGTGTTGTATGTTGGTCGTGCGAGTGAGCTGTAGCATAGCAGTACCTTAACAGTTATAAATCAGAATTGGAGTGTTTGTTATGTTGGTCTGTTGAGAGTGAGACGTAGCCATGCAGTACCTAACATGTATTTATACAGGATTAAATGTTTGTATGTGGTCTGTTGAGAGTGAGAATGTAGCATAGCAGTACCTTAACAGTCTTAATACAGGATTGATGTTTGTATGGTGGTCTGGTGAGAGTGAGACTGTAGCATACAGTACATTGTAAAAGTATTAATTACAGAATTGGAGGTTTGTATGTTGGTTGTTGAGAGTGAGACTGTAGAATAGCAGTACATAACAGTATAAATAAAGAATTGGAGGTTTGTTGTTGGTCTGTGAGAGTGAGACTGTGCATAAGCAGTAACCTTAACAGTTTAATACAGGATTGAAATGTTTGTAGTTGGTCTGTTGCAGAGTGATGGACTGCTAGCAGAGGCAGTACCCTTAACAGTATTAATACAGGATTGAAATGTTTGTATGTTGGTCTGTTGAGAGTGAGACTGTAGCATAGCAGTACCCTTAACAGTATTAATACAGGATTGAAATGTTTGTATGTTGGTATGTTGAGAGTGAGACTGTAGCATAGCAGTACCCTTAACAGTATAAATACAGAATTGGAGTGTTTGTATGTTGGTCTGTTGAGAGTGAGACTGTAGCATAGCAGTACCCTTAACCATATTAATACAGGATTGAAATGTTTGTATGTTGGTCTGTTGAGAGTGAGACTGTAGCATAGCAGTATCCTTAACAGTATATATACAGGATTGAAGTGTTTGTATGCTGGCTGGTTTTCGTAGCTCAGTGGCAAAGCCCTTGTGTATTAAGAAAGCAGTCCTGTGTTCGATTACCATGGTGACCAAATATTTTAAATTTTGTTGTATAAAAAAGCCTGTGAAAGAAAGAGAATACATCTAATGATAGTATAGTAGGCATAAAAAATGTTAGGTTAGCTAAGTCTTGGTAGTGTGAAAACAGCTGCAGTGGTATAGGGTCTGCCATTGCCATAAGAAGAAATCCTGCAGTAGGCATAAGATCCAAAGAGTCACAGGAAGGAGTGGGAAGGACGAGCAAGGTTGAACTTCTTGCTAGTATAGAGGACATAGAAACCGGATAAGTCAGATAGAGTGCACATGGTGAAAGGCTTGATGCCCTTTCTCAGAATACAAGCTGGTGATTTTGTGTGTTTTCAGACTTTCTGTGGGTGTTCCAGCTGTGGAGCCGGCAAACCAGGACTCAGGCGATCGGAATCTGGTGCTTTAAGCACACTACAAAAATAGGAATGAAAGAGATGCTTCAATGTGGGGTAACTGCTTCACTCTGTTTGAGTAATGGGAACCCGTGAAAACCCGGGAATGAGTGCCTACAGAGAGCAACTCCTTGACCATGATACCATATCCCTGAATGGATCCCACAGCGTCACCCATTCCAGTAGGAAAAAGAGCCTCTGAAACACTATACATAAAAAATCACATTATACTCTGGGGCTATACTGTTTACAGCTATGATTATGGCTACTCCATTCCACTTGCATCTAAACCTAAGCCTTACCCTTCTATGTTGCCTATTGACTTCCTCGATCTTGCCCAGGTCTAGCTACTATGTACCAATTGTTGTTGCATTAGCAATACAGGGTCATAGTTGGCAGGCAATATAGTAAGGGCATGGTGTGACAGTCAGTCAGTTTTGAACTTAGCCTGCAGGAAGCCAGAAAACATGCATCTCAGAAGGAGCTTGGCATTATTGGAGGCAAGGGAAGGTTTTCATATAGTCTCTCTAGGGACAGAGCTCAGTTGGTTGCTGCAGGTTTTACAGGAAGGACACCAGTAAAGATTCCAGAGGAGGTCCTGAAGCTGGTGGCAAGAACCGAGCCAGACCAGAACTCAATTAGGTACAGGAAGTGTTGTATGGTAAAAGGAGCGCATCCATTAATAATATTGGGAGCACAGTTTGTTGCAGTGCTAGCTATAAAAGGGATGCAAGCTCAGTAACATGTAATCTTGCACGTGTAAAGCATACCCAAATTGAGCTGGGTGAACTTAACCACCACTGGGGCAGCATGCCAAGGCTGGTGCAGGTTCTGAGGAGCACCAGAAGGCTTAGAGAGGAGCAAGATGGCAAGGATCAGGTCAGGCACTCAGCATACTCTTGAAACTATGGGGCAGCTGGGAAAAGACAGTGATTGGAATGGAACCATTCTATGGGAAGCTTTATGCCTCTGTTACTTCAGTTGTTTGAAAGCAGGGAAGATTACAGCTCCAGAATAGGGAAATTTTGATCCAAGATGTATAAGTCGCCAATGCTGATACATCCAGGAGGATCATCAAGGCATCTAATATTGACCAATTCAGGGAATGGTCTGACATCTATCTGGGTTGGACTGGTACAATGTTATGCCCAGTAATGGCATTGTTGGGATACCAGGTAGAGAAAAAGAGGATTTGAGGGTGGCAAACCACTTACCAGGTCACGGCTAGTGCAGCACGTAAAAAAAAAACCTGGGGGGAAAAGATAGGATTATCAGCATGAAAATCTTAAACTTAAATCATAGTTTTTAGAATTGAGTGTTGCAGATCTGTCATTAGGGACTTCGGCAGAGGGAAGAATAATGCCTTCCAGAAGTACTTCAGAATAGACTGAACTAACCTCGCAAGAGTATCAGTGAAACTAGCAACGAAGTGTGAAACTAACTATGATTATTACTTGAGCTATCTATGTACTGGACTCCAAATGAAATTCAGAACCTCGGAAACCTATAATCCTAGGAAACCTAATCCTGGGGTTGACTGGTTTAAAATGGTCAGGATAACTGCCTCCACTTTGTTTTAAGTAGTTCATAAGGGGCAATTTATGGGGATGAAATTTAAAAAATATGGATAATTAGCCATATATGAATATGAACATATGTCTAACATTTATTGGTTCTCTTAGTTTGATTTTCTTGTACACCAATACATATCTCATATATGTTTTAAGTATTCCCAACTTATTATATCACCATTATTATGCCAAGTTGCTTTTAAAAGTGAAAGAAGCTAAAAAAATATTGCTAAGTGTAATTTGCTAAATTAGTGTTTACACACAAGTTGTTTCTGATGCAAGTACTCTGGCAAACTAAACATTATCAATGTCAACTTACTAAACCTACAATGAGTTTAAATAATAATTAATATACTGAAATATATTTTGGTTGCTTTTGTGCCACTTACAGTGTTTTATTTGATTATCTTACTTTGTAGAATTAACATTCCATCTTCAAGGCTTCAGGGTTTTGTAATAGTTTGTCAAATGGCTACATCACCTATGATACTCCGAGTATATGCTACTGCATATACAATAAGCAAGAAGCCAATGACATATACTGTATTGCAAGTTTTGGGTACTATTGTTGGCATCTGTAATCTAGACTTTTTTCGCTTAATAGATCTTGATATATGCTTTCGAATAGCTCCTTTAACTGTGCTCTCTTTAGATCTCCTCGTTGCTTTATACCCTTTCTTCCTTATTTCAGTTACATGGTTGATAATTTTGCTGCATCATCATAATTTTAAAGCAGTTCATCTCATGTGTAAAGTACCCGTTTATTTGGCCAACAAGTGTGGTAACCATAATAACTCAATGGATATCAAAACTTCCACAATGGAAGCTTTTGTCACATTCATGCTCCTCTCATATGTTAAACTTTTTAACGTCTGCTTGGATGTCCTGGTTCCTGTGACAATACACAGGGTGAAGAACAAAAACCGTATTGCTTTATTTATGGATGCCTCTCTTTCCTATTTTGGCTACAGCCACTTATTTTACGCAATTCCTTCACTTTTGATAGGCTTAGTGTTTATTGTAGGTCCAGTAGCCACACTGTTTCTATATTCGTATACATTCTTTCAAAAGGGTCTTAACATGCTTCCACATCGATGGCAAATTTTTATTCGATTAATAGTGGACTCTTTGCAAGGTCGTTACAAAGATGGCACTGAGCCAGGTACAAGAGACTGTCGATGGTTTTCAACCATACCATTTATTCTTCGCTTTGTATTCTTTATAATGATCTCCTTTACCTTTAACACTGCTATGCTGCCTTACATAACTCAAGTATTTACTTTGGGAGCAATTATAACTATATTAGCTGATCCATTCAAACACAATTTCAAGCAAATGACTAGCTATTTTGCCTTTTATTTGCTTCTACTGGCTAACATATATATGCTATGGATTGGAATGGATTACACTTACATATCCATCACTATTCCTGTTGAGTTCAATTTCATGGTATTGATAATCATAGCGGTGTTTTCAGGATTCTTATACCCTGTTGTCTTGGCATTGCCTGGATTCGCAGAAAAATGATAATTATAATTAGTTGTATTATATATTAACATTAAATTCGTAGAAACTCAAATTATTTTTGTAATGCAGCTGTATTTTTATAAATAGCTTTAATTCATAACATATAACATGTTATTGTTTGTATTGTGACAATGTACACTAGTGTATGATAGAAAGAGAAGGATTCCATCTACTCTCTCTTAACCTAATTTTGCACTGTCAATTTTTAGCTATAGAGATACTGAAAGGTTCATTTGATGTGATCAAGCCATGAGTTCAACCCTAGTTCCTTAACTGCCGACTCATTTAGTTGCATATATCCTACTTATACTAGGCAAACTCATAATAACTAAAACTGTATATACGATTGGTTTTTATTGTAGGTATAATAATGATTCGTTGGTTATTCAGAAAACTCGCATTAAACTTCATGTGTTACTTGTATTCCTATTTATGCTGGACAACAAAACTTAGCTATTTGGTTTAGCTGTTTTGATGAGGTTGGATTGTCCATTGTTGGTTGTTAATGCAGTACTTGTCTGGGTTTCAACAGCTGCCATGTCAGCAAATGTTTATCACATTGGGTTGCAGTCATTATACACAAAGAATAGTTTGTGCCTACCATCTGTAAGAATTGTGATGATGTTACATCTGTTATTTAAGAAACTCTTGCAAGGTAGCTCTGACAGCTCCAAGTCCTCTACAAGTAGCCAATAGACTGGAATTCTCTTTAAATATGGCATGGGAGTCTCAATCTGAGCCAAGATATGATAATCTGTAGGTGCTACACCCAAACAGAGGGACCTCATGATGCACTGACAGTGTAATTGCATATGCATGTATGGGCACATGTGTGTGTGAACGAACAAGGTTAGTAATTATAACTGAGCAGCCATCGTTGTTGTTGCTAATTGTAATATCACTCTTTATAATGTCTGCTATTGTGTTGTACATGATAAATAAAATTTAGCATATTCAAAGTTATCCTTATCTGCAAACTATCAAATGTCGGCAAGTGACAGTTGCTTTAGTGGTTGAAGCTAGCAATTACTTGTTTTACTTATGACATTCATCTGTTCAGGACTGCTTTACTATACTATTGGCTGATCCCATTCACTAGTTTCAGATTCTTACTTCTGACATAGAAAGAACTACTAAGGCAGTGCTGTTGCATTTAGGGGGACAGAATCAAGCGAGTCAGGGCTGCATACAGAAACTGAATCTTGGTGGGGCAAATTTTTTTAGAAATTAGGAGGGGTAATGAATGTAAAAATACAGAGTCATAAGAGACCCTTGCAGTGCATAGGAACATATGAAAAGCTATGCTCATTTCATGTAGTAGAATCAAAATGTTTTAGGGGGTCCAAAGGCTTTTCTAGGGGATTCTAATACCCTACCCTTCTTTGCCCCACCCCCACCCCCACCCCCACCCCCTAAATGCAGCTGCTGGCCATTCCTAAATAAAAGGATGCCAACTCAATAACATTTTGTCAGCTGGGAAAAAGATAGTGATTGGAATGAAACCATTCTATGGGAAGCTATTTGACTGTTACTTCAGTTGTTAGAGGTCAGGGAGATTACACATCCAGAACGGGGAAGTTTTGATCCAAGACATGGAAGTCGCCAATGTCGATACATCTAGGAGGATCATCAAGGCATCTAAGATGGACCAATTCAGGGAATGGGCTGACATCTATCTCGGTTGGACTCGTACAATGTTATGTCCAGTAATGGCATTGTTGGCATACCTGGTAGAGAAAAAGAGGATTTGAGGATGGCAAACCACTTACCAGGCCACGACTAAGTGTATCAGGGAAAATCTGGGGTTAACAGCATAGGAATCTTAAACTTGGATCACAGATTTAGAATTGAGTGTTGCAGATCTGTCATTATATTATGAAGGATAGACTAAACTGACCTCACAGGATTAGCAGTGAAGCTAGCAACAAATTGTGACAACCAACTATGACTATTCGTACTTGAGTTATCTATGTACTGGGCTCCAAATGAATCTCTGAACCTGGGAATCCTAATCTCCTGGGAATCCTAATCCTGGGAATCCTAATCCTGGCAATCCTAATCCTGGGATTGACTGATTTAGAATGGTCAAGAGAACTGTCTCCACCTTTTCCTCCACAACCAAGTGTTGTAAGTATACAAGGGGCAATTTATAGGAATCAAAAAAAAAAAAAAAAGAATAATTAGCTATAGCATATTATATGTTCATGTATATGAACATATATGCCTAACAATTTTTGGTTCTCTTAGTTTGCTTTGCTTGTTCACCAGGACGTATCTAATATATATTTTAGTATTCCCAACTTATTATATAACCATTATTATGTGAAGTTATACTTTGAAAAGTGAAAGAAACTTAACTAAGTGTAGTTTGCTAAATTAGTGTTTACACACATTGGTTTCTAGTTGCAAGTACTCTGGCAAACTAAACATTATCAATGTCAACTTACTAAACCTGCAATGAGTTTAAACTGTATTTAAAGAATTAGTGATAATTAGAAGTATTGCAGATCTGTTTGAGTGACTCAAGAATGTATGTGGCTGTAGTTTTTATTATTACTGCTACACTTCAATATGTGGAAAATTCAAATGGGACTTTTAACGGCTGTCCACCCAGCTATGGTTCTTGTGACAACAGATTATCCTGTCCCTCGTGGTCTTACTGTAGTAACAATAGCACTTGTGAATGCTATGATCGAAATTATGTAGTCTTGTGTAGTGAGGATATGAAAGAAGGAGGTTTACTTCAGTGTTATTGCATAACTTGGAACAAGAAATTAAAAAATGACACAGAAGAAGGAAATTGTATTTATAACTGCAAGAGTTACAACAGCAACTACTTTAGTTTAAATGGGGCCTACACTACCTTACCAAAAAATTTGACAGACTTGAATGCCCATATGTGTGGTAGACTGAATCGTACTGGAATATTGTGCAGCAAGTGTATCCGTGGGATGCATATGAGAGCTTATTCTTATGACATGTCTTGTACTACATGTTCCGGAGGTTGGATTAATATACTGAAATATATCCTAGTCGCTTTTGTGCCACTGACAGTGTTTTATTTAATTGTCTTACTTTGTAAAATTAACATTCCATCTTCGAGGCTACAGGGCTTTGTGTTAGCTTGTCAAATGACTACATCACCTATAATACTCAGAGTATATGTTACAGCATTTACTCTAAGGACGAAACCAATAATATATACTGTACTGCAAACTATTGGTATTATATTTGGAATCTGGAACCTAGACTTTTTTCGCTTACTAGATCTGGATATATGCTTTCGTATATCTCCTTTAACTGTATTTTTTTTAGATTTTTTGATAGCTTTATATCCTTTCTTCCTTATTTTATTTACATGGTTGTTAATTCTGCTACATCATCATGGCTTTAAAGCAGTTCATTTTATGTGTAAGTTACCCATTTACTTGGCCAAGAAGTGTGGTGGCAGTAACACAAACGATATAAAATCTTCCACTATAGCTGCTTTTGTTACATTCATACTCCTCTCGTATGTTAAAATTTTCAATGCTTGCTTGGACATTATTGTTCCTGTGACCATTCATAGAGGAAAAAACAGAAAGCATATTGCTTTATCTGTGGATCCCAATTTTTCCTATTTTAGCTATAGACATTTACCTTACACAATTCCTTCACTTTTTATATGCTTAGTTTTTATTGTAGGTCCAGTAGCTACACTGTTTCTATATTCTTATCCATTCTTTCAAAAGGGTCTTAACATGCTTCCACATCGATGGCAAATTTTTATTCGTTTAGTAGTGGACTCTGTGCAAGGTCGTTACAAAGATGGCACTGAGCCAGGTACAAGAGACTGTCGATGGTTTTCTACAGTTCCATTTATTCTTCGCTTTGTATTCTTTATGATGATCTCATTCAACTTTAACACTGCTATGCAGCCTTACATAACTCAAGTATTTACTTTAGGAGCAATTGTAACTATATTGGTGGATCCATTCAAACACAATTTTAAGCTAATGACTAACTATTTTGCCTTTTATTTGCTACTACTCGCCAATGTTTATATGCTATTGATTGGAGTGGATTACTTCTTCAGTGTTGCCTGGTGAATTCAATTTTCTATATTGATATTTATACCAGACTTTCTTGAAATGATTTACTCCAAAGTTGTTGGCATAATTTGGATTATAAATTACAAAAAATAGTAATTTGTCATACATATTTACATTAAAAATATTTTTATGCTTATCAGCTCTCAGTCATTTTCTTTCTAATGTGTTATCATTAATAGATAGTATTTTTAAATAATATAATTGTCTAAGTTATGACACACTCAGAGAGCAGCACATTATAGCTATCTTATTGTAACTGTTCAGGAGTGGATGAATGACTCTTATTGGCATCATAACTAACATGATGATTTTCACAACTAGTCAAAAACTTCATTAAACTGAGGCCTGGATATTAAGTTAGATATGATGCATGAAACAAAAGTAAAATGTGCAGGATAAGTAAAGCCAGAGAACTGCATTTCATGAAGAGCAACAAGTGTGCACTAAGTACAGTGTGGTTCAAATGATCTGTCCCATGTATGGCTTTTATTTTTAAAATGGCTCCATAGCATAAATAACAATCCTATTGATCTCTTATAATGTATGCCTCTTATGGGTTCTGTGAATAAACAAAATTCCTATAATTCCATGAATGTGCACAGTCTGTGAATGTTTTCCTCCAATTACCAGTAATTCTCAGGTAATATGACCTGCAGCATTACTATTAACGACGAAATGGGGTGGAGTACAAACACTGAACTTCATGGATGAATATAGCTCAATAAGAGGCTATCCTTACACAATGTTATATTATAGTTTTGCTAACGTAATAAATTTGACAGAGAGTAGCAAAATTCATGAACAAAATTGAAATTTTATTTGAAGTTGGATAATGTCTACCTTGGTCACTGAAGCAAGCAATGCAGGTATGAACCAAGAGATGGCTAGCTAGTTGGCATGAATTTCTCAACTTTGAATAGCTAATTCTGGCTGATAGAGGCTGGAATGAATGTCATTGAATTAGTTTATAGCTATTTACTTAGTTCGTTATGAGTTTTTATGGTGACAATAAATCTGCAAGGTTAGAATAAATTCAGGAAAATACCAATAATAACAAAAAAAAAACATATTGCTAAATGTTGAGTTGGTCAATAATCAATTAGATCAAACATCACAAACCCTGTTGGACTACATTGAAGCAGCTGTGGACAATCTACCCGAGGAAGCAATAGAGGCAATTCAGTCGTTGTTGCAAAATGCAGACCTTAGTTATGTCTGTAAGGAAACTGGTGAGACCTTGTTCCATAAGATGGCTACTTACTGGGATTTGAATCTGCTGGACATGTTTCATGAAAAAAATTTGCAATCTTGTGAGCATATTCCAAATGGTAGTGCCCAAGACACAAATGGCAGGACTCCATTGCATGAAGCTGTTATTAAGTTTCTAGTACAAACTACTATAGTAGTGAAGATATCTAGGGTTCAATAAACCACTTATTACACTCATCAGAGTGATGTGGCAAGATATTTCACTCTCAGGCTTTATTTTCACTCACATCTGACTGTAAAAATGAATTAGCCTCATGAAATATTTCACCATATCACACTCTGACTCATATAATAAGTATTATAAATATAATATAAATAATGCAACTGGCATAAGAAGAGTGCGGAACCTCTTGAGATTTTTGACACTTCATTCTTGTTTTTTTTGTTTTTGTTTTTTTAACTGTGCTTTTGAGGTACATTTGTTTTAGATGCAAGTATTATTATAATTGAATGACTTTCATTGAGTACATGGTACACTTGAAACATGAATTATCTCAAAATAATGTTTGCCCTTGTACACATCTCACCCTTTCCTGTGCTACTCCACATATAATAGCTGTAAACATTATTAATTTGAAAGTGGTAAAGTATTAATGCTTTCCCATGCCATGTCACATAAAATAGCTGTAAAGTGATATGTATCCAATCTCTTTTCTTGAATTCAGTCAGATAATCAATTAAGACATTGCTACTGAAGGAAGATCATAGCACTAATAATTTTTTTGCCCGTAGGTAAAATTGAACCAAGCTTTGTAAGTGTAGCTAAAATAAGAAAGTGGTACATCTGAACTAGCTTATTGGTGGCTGCTAGCTTTCTCAGACAATATAATCTACATCCTAATTTTCAATAAAGATAATAAGATCTTCATAGAAATGTAGTTATAAGCATAGGAAAATATTGGGGAGGGGAGGCCCCCCTTGAAAATTTTTGGAGAGGCCATTGGCTACCCTGCCCCCCACCTCCCCTCTTCCCACTTCCTACTCCACTGATAAATAATATTACACTTCCCATCCATCACACAATCTTTAAACTTGGGTGAATTGCAAACTAAAGTGTTTAATGGATAGGCCTTAAAAATGAAGATTTTAAGTATGGGTTGTCAATTTTATTTTTTAACTCAATTATACTATTGTATTGGCATTAATTTCAGGCTTTAAAGGTTCTTGATCAACTTCATGATGTTAACGTGATCACCAGGACAGAAAGATTTATTCTATCTTACTTAGAACAAGACAAGATGCAGGAGAAGGGAACCAAATCTCCAGTAAGTTACATATTTCAGAGTCTCATGTAAAATTCTGTTTAATGTGTGACTTCAGTTTAGTATGACACTGCAGTATCAGATAAAAGAAGAAAATTTTTGGTCCACCCAGTCATGCTGGCATTTTCTGAAGTTAAATGGAAGTTTGCCAGATTTCTATTCTATGCTCACTTCACACCTAATCTTGTACCCTACAGTTCAAAAACAACACATTTATAATATCCCCCAAGATTTATGGAGAATAATATTACAAGTAAGCTGTGGCAATTCAATTTACAGTACCAGTTATTCAGGAAATTCATTAGCAATAATCTCTTTTAACTCACATTTCAGGTTGTGCTACTCATTCTGTTTGGGCTACTAGCTGTGGAAGAAGTCATTACATTCGTAATCACTTCAATAAGACATGTTGTAAGTACTGAATATTATAGGTATGCCATTGGGTAGGATTGTAGTGTTCTAAGGGTTCCATTAATTTTGAAAGAAGAATGCAACAAAACATTCACTGAATAAGCAAGACTGTCTGGGATAAAAAGTTCTAAAAGAAATATAGCATGCTGTAGGTCTCAGTATGAATAGAGGAGAAAACAACAACAACTATACCACATATGGTGCATTAGAACTGAATAAGGTGTGAATTGATAGCAATTAATTACAAATAAACACATCTGAAGTGGGACACACTTAAATCATGGAGCCAGCTACTGGGACCAAGTATGAGAGTGCATTGGTAAGAGATAACAAAAGGGTAGGATGGAGTGGATAGGATAGGCTGAACAAAGAAAGTGCTACTAAATAGTAATAGCAATGTTATATAGACATTATATAAAACTATATACATGTCTTCACTCTCTGAATTACTTGGACCTTCTGTTCCTTCAAAGGATGATTTCTGTTCTTCTGTAAGCTCACAATATCCAAATGATGATGATACTGATTAAGTTGGAAACTAAAATTTTGATAAGGTGATTGGCAATGAGAAGTATCAGTAAAGGAACTGCTAGAGGGAGTAGTGTAAGTGTGAGGAGAAAGACTGGAATTGTTAGTGAGATAGGTTAGTTACTTCATATTTTGGCTCCACTTCAGCCATCCAAGTATTAAGAAGACTAACATGATTAGCTAGGCTATCTTTACATAGCTTTGCTACATTCTCTAGATCTTTCCCATTCACTCTGCTGTATTTTCTGCCTGCTTCATCTTGTAGCAGGGAAATGCTTCTCTTCATGTCCTCATTCTTTCCTTCAGCCTACATAAATAGTGACAAATAGTCAAAGCCGTACTAACTCGTGCATGTATATTCTCACCTCTTCAAGTTGCTTTTCTTTCCAGTTCACTTGTGTCTCCAATCAATGTGTATCATTTTCTAACTGGTCTTTCGTTGCTCTCAGTCCTCCAACTTCTAACTTCAGATCCGCCATCATTTTTATGCAGTGCTTTTTTCCAAGAACAAGCTTTGACTTTTCTCCCTGGATAGCCAATGTCTGAGTTTCCAGCTGTTGTATTAGGTCTTGAAGATATGAATGGTTTGTAATATGGCTTGCTTCTTTATTCTGCATAGAGAAATAAAAAAGTGTAGTAATTTCAGTACTCACTGAATGAGCTTAGACAGTTACCTTCAAACTGATACCTCGCTGCTCCAGGTCTTCCTTCTCAACTGAAAGATTTTTTAAATGACCGTCTAAATCTCTTGCAGCCGTTGTCATGTCCACCATTTTGGCATTTAAGACATGGTTTTTGAAGTTGATGTGTGCTGCACCTTCTACTAATTTCATAAGTTGAACTACAAACAAAAAAATATGCCATGGAATACTCACTGTCCTTCTGTTGCATTTCTTTTCTGAGATATAGGTTTGATAATAAGGTACCAAATATTGAAGAAAAAACAAAGATCCAGAGGATTGCATTGCCCTGCATTAAAGCACAAATATTGTCAAGTTTTAACCATTTAAATTTTCAGCTACTAATCAATTTGCAAGCTTACATGTGTACAGAATATTAAAATTTTAAAGACCGAGTCTGTGCCTAAAAGTTGAACAGATTCCCATGCTTGATAGAGATACTCCTTCAGGGAACTCCACACAACGCTGTACCAAGCCTTTTCATCTTTATGATGGTCTCCAAAGATAAGTTCCGATGAGAAGATGTTGAGTTTATCGCCATGTTGTTTGGAGTCTCTCTTTGTGAATAGCAAAGGAACTCCATTGTTCTACAGCAAAAGTACATATTTGGTACATTAGTAATGCCATCAAAACTATCTTACCACTTCAACAGGTGTGCACATGACATGATATTCCTCAACTGATGCCGCTTCAACGTAACCTATTTTACCTCCAATCTGTCAAAAAGAATATAATATATATTACCAATTAAAGTGCAAAATTGGACACAAATAACTCACTTCAGCTTCCCAAAATTCGAGTCCCTCAATCACCTCCTTGCTTAGCACCATTACCAGGTTACCAGAGAAATAGGTCAAGAATCCAGGATAGTTCTCCTGAAATGTTGTAATAGCATGACCCATAGAAATGGCCGCTAAATAAAAGAGAAGTTTTGTGATAAAAGTTAGGCATGACAACATTAGTAGCTATGTGCCCTGTTGTGTCAGCCTGTTCAAAGCTAGCTCCAACTCAAAAGATTGGAAAAGCAAAGCTAAATCATCATCCATTCTCAAGGGCTATTTAATAGCTATAAACTATAATTAATTTTATCTAAAATACTGATGTATTCTCCATATACAATTATAAAATAAACATACATAAAGTAATGATATTTTCTCAATGTTTAGTTACAACTCTCCTCACGCCTTCCCGCTCTCTTTCTACCCGTCTTCTTTCCCTCTTACTTTTTCTCCTCCGCCGTTTTTTACTCTCCTTTGTCAGTTGCCTTCTTTTTCGCCCCTACCGCCTCACTGCGCTCTCGCACGATTGGCGCTCGTCCCTCATTCCCTCTACTGTCTCCCCTCTTCCACTCTTCTCTCTTCACCTCTTTTGATTTTACCTTCCCACCATTCCCTCTCCCACTTCGTCCCTCCCCATCTTCTCCGCTTAGTTAACTCTCCTCCATCCTTTTGCCTTCTATTATTTTATATTTACACCTTTAGTTTTTCTGCCTTCAATCCACTCCCGTTTTTTCCGTCCAACCCCCCCGTCCCCCCCTGTTCATGCTCTCCTGTAATACTTTCTCACCCACTACCGCCACCCTAACCTCATCCTAATCCTGCCCCCATTTCGTGCCCTCCACCACGCTCCCCCTTCTCCCACCGTCCCCGTTCCCTCCTCCCACTTTCTTCCCTTCATTCCACTTCTTACACCCGTCTCCTACTTTAATCCCTTTCCCTCCTTCTCTCCCGTTATCCCTTTCCCACTTCACCATCTTTGCTGTATTCTTTTTCATCTTTTTCCCGCCCACTCTTCTCCTTCTTACTTGTACAGTGTTCATTACAACATCTCTTGGCGTTAACAATAAAGTAGAGGACACACATCACATAACGGTCCCCTGCGTGGCCGTTTTAATAGCAATCCTTTGAGGATATAACTCCAATATAGCACCAAAAGTCACAGCAGTCTTAGAAATAAAAAGACAACCTCCAAATCTCTCTTGCGTTTTACCGCAAACTCTAACAAGACGCCACGGGTTCTTATACGCTAACCATCACGCATGCGCTGGATTATTTCTGGATGAGCATTGAATGAAGTAGCAATCTAGCGTGTTACAGTTGTTACCGGTTATGAACTTCGCCACTTTAGTCTAGTAGTCAATTTTTGAACCCAAAAATGTCCATTCCAGAGAAGTTTCTTTTGGCTGATTTACATTAATATGAGGTACTAGGACAGGTTGCCCAAGTGGCAACCATGGGCAACTCATGGAATTTTTGTGGTTATGTGACGCTAAACCTAAATTTTGCTCTACAGTCACTTTTGTCATAGAATTAAGTCAAATGGCTCATCCATGGGGTTTTGGGGTTGTAGAATCCATTTATGACATTATATTTGGGATTGCATGTGAGGCTAAGGTGTTGTAACTAAGGAAAATTTGCTTTGTGGCAGCAAAAACATTCATAAAAATGGCATTGAGATTAATTTCAATTGGTACATAGGCAGATCCTTGTCCAGTATATTAGGCGTAGGTCAACTTGGTGTCCAATACACCAACCATTGCTAAGAGCATTGAAAGGAAATCAAATTGCCCAGGACAAAGTAGTATGGCGTAACCATACCCTTTACCAAACCGCTCTGGCTACGTCATACTAGAGTGATTGTACTGATACCACTGGGAAGGATGTGTTTGGTTGGATAAGCCAGCTAATTAGCTAGCTAAGCACAGGAGCAATGGTTTCAATTCAGACCTATTTTACTCTCCACTAGAGAGATAAAAAGGACTTTCTAAGTTTAATAAGAACATGAACTGCGCTACTCTGCATTGTTTGTTCATTTTGCTTCACCGCTCCCCTTTCCAGATGCTAAAATGCTGATGTGGTAGCCATCTCAATCCCACTTGACACCTTTTCACTTGTCTCTGGCATGTCATTTCTACTGTATTAGCTGTAGTAGTAGTAAACGTAGTCCATGCAGAGAGGGTATTTCTAGATTGTACGTAGTAGTTAGTTAGGTTAAGATTATTTATAGTATTAGGTAGATTAGCTGTAGTGCCAGGTAAGTTCTTAGGTAGGTTAGTCAGTGGTAGGTAAGTATATTAGTTGCAAAATTGAAACAGCCAGTAGCCATGCTAGAACTATTAGTTACTACACTTCCACTGATCAATACACTCAGAACCTTCAGCCATCAAATTCGAGACTCCAGCGGAGGAATTCAGAACATTAATAGGACTATAATTACAGACGTTAGCCACCGTAGTCACGTAGTTGTAAGATTATTAGCGAGACTCATTGGAATGTTGGTAACTAGTGGTGTGCTTGAGCACAAATGGCGAGCGAGCCTAAAGACTGTACTATTTTTATATGAATGATTTTGACTTCTAACACTGAAGCTACTGAATATAAGGTCCAGTTTTTTAATTTACCATACAGGGTAAAGGGATTTCAGTGCCATAGTAACAACTCTCTGCAACTGCTTGGAAGGAAAACAACAACAAAACAATACACGTTATTTAAAAGTTTTTTTTGTGATATTCTTTAGCTAAGTAGTGGTTGTAACACACAATGCTTTGACACAACAACTGGACATGCACCTACACAGACTTACCTTCGCAGTAATCTAGTGAACAATGTATTTTCAAGTAAATACTGTTGTGCACGGCTTATAACCATAACAAAGAGCGCATTGACTTATCACCGCCACTAACTCGAATAGAAAAACTGCACCCGCAAAACAAGAAGCAACGGTAAACAATTCAATTTCTAGGGTGATACGGGTACTGATCGATAAACCAGAGGATTCTGTTTAGTGCAATTTGGGACGGGGTCGAACGCCGAGCAAACACAAAAATACGGAGGGTCAAAGTACAAAATGACATACGTACGTCCATATATATAAATAAACATCCCCGATTTTCGATTGTGTTACCCCTGTAAGTGTCTCGCTCGCTACGCTCGCTCGCCAATTAAGTTTGATTTTGAAGTTACTGGGTTAGGAATATTATGTTGTTGCGTGTAATTTTCCTGACTTGTTGGCCCAGGGACAGAGTGGGAATTATTATTTACTGTGGCAGTTTCTCTAGGTCTTCTGCGTTTATGTTTCTCAAATATTTAATTTATTATGTTGTTATATGTTGTTGTTTTTTTTAGTTAAAATTTGAACATTAGGTTTTGTAGTCTGAAAAACTTTATGATAGTGAAACAGCACAGTAGGATTAGCCGAATTTTTTTATTTCATTTATTTTAGTTAAGTTACACTGTAATTTCCCCTAGTACGTTGTAATTATTTTCTCGTAGTGTAAAATTAAACTAACAGAAGTCACGACTGCAATTTCTTACCTAAAAATGTCTTTCTACATTTTCATGAACTTGTTTATAAGGATTGCTGAATTAGGTTCAATTTTTACCTGTAACGTATCAAAATTCACGATTTTGTGCCTGAAATGCTCTTGAAATATGTCTGAAATGCTTCAAACTTACCTGAAATACTTTTGATACTACATAATACTTTCTGGTGACTAATAGTATCTTCATTTGTTTTCTTCTTATGTCAGAGTTATTAAATAATCCTGGACAGTCCTGTACTGCAATCCTTTTTTCAATTTAAAAAAACTGATGAAGATCTTTACTACAATTTTTTTTAGTGAATTACATTTCTCTACAAAATGGTTAAAATGATTATGACCGATTTTCATTGCAGTATACAATAATATAATACATGCTGATGAAAGATAATAAGTGATGCAGTTAATCTGCTTTGAATGGAGTGCAGCCAGTACTAGTGAGCCCAGTATCTTTATATAACTCAGGAATGACTTCTGATTTTGCATTTTCTAGTGCAATACTTGACCTGCAAGCTTCCAACTCTCTTTTAATCTTCTCCAAGCACACTTCAAGATTTCCATTATCATCTGAAATTATATATACAGATAGCAAATGATCACTAACAAATAAATAAAACCCTAACAAAAACTCTCACTATTAATAGTTTTGAGTTGAGTGGTAGCTTTCTGTAGTCTGAGTTTGTAGTTCTCACACTGGCATTTGACTATGACAAGCTGCTCCACTGCCTATTAAAGAAAGTGAAAATATAGTACTTGAGATTTTAATTTTGCTGGCTATTTTACCTTTGATGTTTCCATGGTTTCCTCAAGTTGTGTGTCCCCTTCAACCAGGTTAGTTACTTCATATTTTGGCTCCACTTCAGCCATCCAAGTATTAAGAAGACTAACATGATTAGCTAGGCTTTCTTTACAAAGCTTTGCTACATTCTCTAGATCTTACCCATTCACTCTGCTGTATTTTCTGCCTGCTTCATCTTGTAGCAGGGCAATGCTTCTCTTCATGTCCTCGTTCTTTCCTTCAGCCTACATAAATAGTGACAAATAGTCAAAGCCGTACTAACTCATGCATATATATTCTCACCTCTTCAAGTTGCTTTCCTTTCCAGTTCACTTGTGTCTCCAATCGATGTGTATCATTTTCTAACTGGTCTTTCATTGCTCTCAGTCCTCCAACTTCTAACTTCAGATCCGCCATCATTTTTATGCAGTGCTTTTTTGCAAGAACAAGCTTTGATTTTTCTCCCTGGATAGCCAATGTCTGAGTTTCCAGCTGTTGTATTAGGTCTTGAAGATATGAATGGTTTGTAATATGGCTTGCTTCTTTATTCTGCATAGAGAAATAAAAAAGTGTAGTAATTTCAGTACTCACTGAATGAGCTTAGACAGTTACCTTCAAACTGATACCTCGCTGCTCCAGGTCTTCCTTCTCAACTGAAAGATTTTTTAAATGACCGTCTAAATCTCTTGCAGCCATTGTCATGTCCACCATTTTGGCATTTAAAACATGGTTTTTGAAGTTGATGTGTGCTGCACCTTCTACTAATTTCATAAGTTGAACTACAAACAAAAAAATATTCAGTTTAAAATGAATGCACAGCAGTCATGTCATGGAATACTCACTGTCCTTCTGTTGCATTCCTTTTCTGAGATATAGGTTTGATAATAAGGTACCAAATATTGAAGAAAAAATGAAGATCCAGAAGATTGCATTGCCCTGCATTAAAGCACAAATATTGTCAAGTTTTAACCATTTACATTTTCAGCTACTAATCAATTTGCAAGCTTACATGTGTACAGAATATTAAAATTTTAAAGACCGAGTCTGTGCCTAAAAGTTGAACAGATTCCCATGCTTGATAGAGATACTCCTTCAGGGAACTCCACACAACGCTGTACCAAGCCTTTTCATCTTTATGATGGTCTCCAAAGATAAGTTCCGATGAGAAGATGTTGAGTTTATCGCCTTGCTGTTTGGAGTCTCTCGTTGTGGAGAGAAAAAGAACACCATTGTTCTATAGCAAAAGTACATTATTGGTACAGTAGTAATGCCATCAAAACTATCTTACCACTTCAACAGGTGTGCACATGACACGATATTCCTCAACTGATGCTGCTTCAACGTAACCTGTTTTGCCTCCAATCTGTACAATTATAAAATAAACACACATAAAGTAATGATATTTTCTCAATGTTTAGTTACATGTAGATATACATATAAACCAATTGAAGTGCAAAATTGGACACAAATAACTCACTTCAGCTTCCCAAAATTCGATTCCTTCAATCACCTCCTTGCTTAGCACCATTACCAGGTTACCAGAGAAATAGGTCAAGAATCCAGGATAGTTCTCCTGAAATGTTGTAATAGCATGACCCATAGAAATGGCCGCTAAATAAAAGAGAAGTTTTGTGATAAAAGTTAGGCATGACAACATTAGTAGCTATGTGCCCTGTTGTGAGCCTGTTCAAAGCTAGCTCCAACTCAAAAGATTGGAAGAGCAAAGCTAAATCATCATCCATTCTGAAAGGCTATTTAATAGCTATAAACTAAAATTAATCTTATCGAAATACAGATGTATTCTCCATATACAATTATAAAAAGTAATGATATTTTCTCAATGTTTAGTTACAACTCTTACTTGTACAGTGTTCATTACAACATTTCTTTGCGTTAACAATAAAGTAGAGGACACTCATCACAGTGAGCGCGTAACAGATATTGAACTTCATAACGGTCCTCTGCGTGGCCGTTTTAATAGCAAATATATCACCAATAATAGCACCAAAAGTCACAATAGTCTTAGAAAAGACAACCTCCAAACCCCTTTTGCGATTTGCCGCAAACGCTAACAAGACGCCACGGGTTTTTATACGCTAACTATCACGCATGCGCCTGGATTATTATTTTTTTATGAGCATTGAAATGAAGCAGCAAGCTCGTGCGTGCTATAGTTCATTATCCATTATGAACTTCTCCACTAACTCGAAAATGCTCGTGTAGCATTGGTTGGGCGAGCGAGCGAAGTTCTGGAATGCGCGCGCGAGCTTAGTTAACAATAACAGAATTACCTGAATAAACTTAGAAAGCAGTGGCAAAGAAGCGCAGTTTGACAAAGACTTCACAATTTTTTCAAGAAGAGAGTAGCTATAAACGTTTTGGTTGAAACAGAGTTGCGTAAGGCAGTGCAGCAGGATTCTTCGCGCTCGTTAATTGAAAAATACTGGAACTGTGAACGCTTTACCTAACTTACGTAATTAGAAGCGCGGGCGAAAACAGAGGTCTCACGTACCCCATAAACAGATAAATAAATCGTGTAGCATTTGTTGGGCGAGCGAGCGAAGTTCTGGAATTCGCGCGCGCGTTTAAACGACGACGTACGACACGTTTAACCGATTAACGCCGGAAATTAAATTCGCGATTACGTGCGCGTACTCCTAAATTGTTTACAAGAAATCGTGACCGTCACCTCGAGGCTTGAACCGCCTGAGCTTTTTCTTGTCTGGAGGCAATACGCTTCGAAGTAACCGACGGCGATGTATTAACTGATTGAAGCTAAAGCCTTCCTCTACCCGCGGGCTAAGTTTTGTTTAGTTTCTAAGCGTTTGAAGTGTATGAAGTGCGCACTCATTGGAAACTACAAGCTTCAAGGTAAGTATACCATTGTTAGCATCAGTATTGTAAAAGTTTAGGCTAAGACCTCATGTTTCATAGCTATATATTGTTGTTTTAAATGTTCACCAGCCGCTTGCTTTTAAATAATTCAGCAACTATGGATTTTGGCTGTTTATTTTTTTTTTGTGTGAGCCATATACTAGAATAATATAATATTATAACATAACAAGCAATTATATAGACTACTGTGTTTGCAATTCTAGGATTTTTTTCTGATAATACTATGAAGTAGTCTGATTGAACTCCCATGGTGACAAAGCCACACCCCATAATCACCTCTGTACCGTACCATGATGTGTCTGTTGTTACTGTTCTTGACATAGATTGCACTTCCTTCTCTTCATACCTGAGAAACTTTCTCCTAAGAAATCCATTTTATGGGCACCTTCAAGTAGGGGAGAACTGGGAGGAAGAAAGTCTGTATCCTCATGCAATAATAACTTGACCTTTTTGTGGTTAGTGTTGTTCAAAATCTATATAACCCTCTGTGTATGAACAAACGAAGCTAAAATAGCTTGCCTTTTTCAACCTTTACTTCCTCCAGGTCATCAAATTCTTCATTGCTGCCCTCCATGAAGACTTCTTGGCCACGGACCTCTACACCTGAGAAGTCTTCTCCCTTATTCTATCTCTATTTCTTTGAGATCATAAAATTCTTCATCACTGCCCTCTATGAAGACTTCTTGGCTGTCTTTAAATTTTATTGACAAGTTTATATCATATTAATAATTGATAAATATTTTTGTCTATTAGTTATAGCTATTCATATTTTTTTTTTGTAACTTTGATTTTCTTTATACACAAACAGTGCTACAATTTCAATCTACAAATAATAAAAAAAATTCTATGGTAAGGGTCATTAAAACCTTGCCTCCCTTACACTTACCTCACAGGAGAATCGCTACGGCGTTGTGGGAGCTCTTGAAACACTTGCGATTGCTGCTGGTAGCTAATTGAAGCGGGTGCAATGGCGAGTACGCAAAAATGCGTATCCCGGGCTGTGAAGCACCCTCGCGCGGTACGCAAAAACGCGTATTTCGGCGATAATCGGTTAAAGGACGACGTATTCAGGATTTCCATAGACTACATCTTAGAGTTGCTCGCTCGCCAAGCTCGCTCGCCAATTAGCTATAGCTAGTTGTCCTGACTTAGTAGTGTGACGTAGAAAAACCATGGAATTTACCTCAAAAAGTAAGAGTACTTAGTCGTGTATTGAACTCTAGTGAGTAAAAATATATAATGAACACTCTCCATTAACCCTTTTATTGAAGTGATAAGTCTAATAATAATATGTATAGGTTACATCACGAGGTGGAGGTCGGTATGGGATTTACACAACCGAGGGCCGAAGGCCCGAGGATAGTGTAAATCCCGTACCGACCGCGCACCGAGCGGTGCAACCGACTTGTACCATGGCTCTAGGCTATAAGAAACGCATAACAACCATTTTTTCTGTAGCCTCGTTGGTCGCCGCTTCGCTTAGCTACAGATCGTAATTCTAGGCCACGGGCAAAAAATATTCACCTCCTAGGCGGTGTATAAGTGATTTATTCACCCCGAATTGAGAAATCTGATTGGACGGTTTGAACGAACCATGGTACAAATAGTACTTCACCACTTTAGCTACTGTGCCCTACAAACATCTCAACTAGAGCAGGAATTTCTGAAGTTACAAAATTTCAACATTTTGCACAATCCTATTTTAAGTTTCTCTCTGCATTAGCTGTGCATTGGTTTTTGAAGTTTTCTGATCAACAATAGTTTGTAATAAATGGCATAAGACTCATAATAATGCAATGCATAATGTGAAGTGTTTTACACAGTAATTCCAATATGAATTATAGCTGGTTAATAATTCAGTTCATTATTATAATATGTGTACAAAAATTATGTTAATGAGAGCACAATAATACCTAGACTTTAACTCTTTATGTCTCGATTATGCCATTTTAGGCTACAATTGTATTAATTTATAGGTAACATAATAGCTACAAGTGTTTCAGATCAGGACTGATTAAACTACTACTTACTGATTTTTAATAGTCTTAACTAAGAATCATTTCCACCTGAAATTCTATGCTGGAGGTTGCTTTTGTATTATTCATAATATTTTTCAAAATGTTACAAAAGTACTGAATAAAAAAAATATGTCTATTTTTAGGCAAAAATGTATTAGAAAAAGGTAGCTGGGATATAAAGAGTTAAAGTTACTAAGTCCAATTGTTTTATACTCTAGCTAATTCGATAAAATTTTACCTAATCACTCATTATGCACTCTCAGGAATGATACCCACAATTATAGCTTATATGAGCCTTAGTTATTAATGCAATTTAGTTGGCTTCTTAAGGAACATCAATCATTCAGGCTTATATAACTTCAAAATAACAAAGCTGAAACAGTCTAGCTGTGTAAACTGTGGCTGAAGGAAATGATTGTAGTTGGCGGCTAGCCATATGGAGGAACTATTTTCAGGTGGTAATTTCCAGTAGCTAATTGAATAGTCAACTCATTCTCTCTTTGCATGTTTATTGTGACTTTAGAGTTTCTAATCACTTCAGAGAAAGGCCAGGAAAGATATGAATTCACCAGTTTTTAGCTATTTAGCTATCAAAGACTTCATGCTCTCAGTAAATACTTTTATGTGTAATACTTATAATAGAAGAATTTCCTTCAAAGCCTGAAGAAAAATTTATATATACATATGTGTGTATATATATATATTTATTCCACCCTAGATATCTTCACAATGATATCTTTAGGTACATGACCCGTGAAATAACTCATGATATTTCATGCTGTTATTTCATGCTGTACTGAGCAAGCTCATTACTCTTGTAGTTATAGCAACTGGTCAAACTTTTCAATTTTCTTGGTTTTTACAGCTTCCTTCCTCTAACTTACCCTACCCAACAGAGTTAGAGCAGCTGCTAAAATATCAGCTGGGGTGTGAGTTGCCCCTACTACCAACTTTACACTGTGAGTTACCCTTCCTCTAGTACTAACTACAGTAGTGAAGATATCTAGTGTGGAATAAACCACTTATTACACTTGTCAGAGTGATATGGCTAGATATTTCACTCTCAGGCTTTATTTTCACTCGCCTCTGGCTCATGAAAATAAATTAGCCTGCTCATGAAATATTTAGCCATATCACACTCTTACTCATGTAATAAGTACTATATATATATATAATCTAGCTATGCAAATTGGATGAACTTTATCTCTACATTGAAATGGACACACATGACTTGAGAACTGTTTCAGCTGTTACTATGGAACAAAACTGACAGATCTAACATTCAAGTAACCTGAGTTCTAACCTTTGAACTACACAGAATCATGATAAATATCATTATCTAGCCCTAATTTTTGGATCATACAAAAATAAGATCCAAACTTCCCGTTGGGCATAAAAACTATTTGATTGGTCAAAAATATAAAGACTACTAAAAAATTATCACTAAAAATAGCAATGGAGTTGGACACATAGCCATAGGATTTCCTCAGTATAACAGCTATTTTTACTAAGCAACATATATTTTGTGATTGTAATAAAAATACAATTAAGTATTGTTTCTATTAACCTTAGAGCAGTTTGTTGTATCTCATTCAGTGAAAGTTCACAGAAAACAACGTAGAAAAATGGAGGATAATAAATTGTTAAGCATGATATCATTGGCTAGCAAAGAGGAGGAAAATATTACAGGTTTTATTGTATTTAGATTTTTTTAAATTGCAGCTGAGTAGCTATTGAGTGGTAAGACTAGTATATATCAGAAGTTGGACAGAGAAGATAGGTTGGCTTTTGTTACAGATGAGAGGGTGTTTTATTTTTAAGTTTTTTGTGAAACGTACCAATTTCTAAGATAAATGTTAATAGGCTCTTATGCAACAGTTGAAGAAGCCAATGATCCTGATGCTGCTGTAAGCACACAGAAGGCAGATCTGAACTATTTCAGCAAAGAAACTGGTGAGACTTTCTTTCATAAAGCTGCTGTTCACTGGGATTCCAATATGATGGACATGGTTCATGAAAAATTAAGTAATTCGTGTGAGCATATCCCCAATATTAGTGCCCAAGACAAGAATGGAAGGACTCCATTGCATGAAGCTGCACGAGTAAACAACACAGACATGGTTGAATGGCTGCTATCACATGAGGCAAGAATGGAGGAAAAGACTTTTATGGAACAGCAGACACCTCTCCACTACGCGGCAAGATTTGAGTCTATAGAAGTCATGGAGATCCTTCTCAATGTAGGAGGTATGTGTTAAAATTGCAATAAAAAGCATAATATGCAAATGTACTCAAAAATGGCTGCAATTGTGAACCTTAGAGAAGCAATTTCTGTAATCTTCCTATTACATATAATTTTCTATTACTATAATCTGACCAAGTTTAGTAGGCAATAGAAAACTCCAATAACTTAAGAACAGAATGAAGCTTTGTATTGGGTACCACTATTAAAAACTCAAACTATAAATATGTAAAAAAATTAAATACTCCAAAAGTGAATGGAAAGTGTCATTGTAAAGCTCAAGGAAGAAGTTGAGTAGGAAAACGTACCTTTCTCACTAGTTAATCATTCACATAAAATGAAACAGTGTGCTCCTCTCTTCTGTGTCATGGCTGCTGTTTTGGCCATGCATTCTGTTAAGTTACTAACTCTGGCACAAACTACTGCAGTGGAGATATATAGAATAAACCACCTGTTATACTCTTCAGTGGTAAAAATAACAAAATATTTAACTCTCAGGCTTTATTTTCACCCATTTGGTTTGTGAAAATAATTTAGCCTGATCATAAAGCAGTTCACCACATCACACTTGACTCTTGTAATTATGAATGATATAAAATGTGTAGAAATAATTTATAGAGAAATGAGCACTTATTATTTCCACATGTGATTTTTTGGGAGCTATCTCTTTACTTTTGTCTTTGTTAAAATCCTGAAAATTATTGCAAACTTGAAATCGTAAAATGTAAATTTCCTTCCTCCCCTCTTTCACATATTAGCTACTGCATCAGTTAAAGTATATTATTATACTCTATTTCAGCTGATGCGGAAGCTAAGGATTACAGATCTCGAACACCTCTTCACCTTGCTATCAACATGCATAAAAATGTATCTGAAGGTTATCTACTCTTCTTCTCCCCTCCTCCTGAAGCTAGGATCAAGGATAAAGATGGGAACACAGCTATATCGGCCATGATTCATTTCATGCCTGAAGTCGTATGTCCAAACTAGTGCAGTATTGTGAAATGTGTCCACATACACTGTATGTTATTTTATTTTGAAGTGATACTCCTACTGCTAAGTGGTAATACTATCCATAATTGAAGTAAATGGCTGTCATCTAAGGAGATAAAATATACTTACTATAAATAGGCTTTTATTAAACACAGTTATAATTCCATTTATTTAGGCATTAAAAGCTCTCGATCAACTCCATTATGTTGACACCGCTCACAAAACCAAACGCTACATTTTGGCTTATCTGGAGCAAGACAAGAGAAAGGAAAAGGCTATAAAACCTCCTGTTAGTTACATACAGTACAATAGGTGTAATAAAAAAGGGATTAATTGCTTATTATCTCATGTTGCTGTACTTTACTCATTTATTTTTGAATAGTTTGACACAGCTGTTTTGGAAAAGAAGAGGAAAGTTTTGGTACATCCGGTAATGTTGACCCTTACAAAAGTGAAATGGAGATTTGTTAGGCCGTACTTCTACATCCACTTTGTACTATATTTATTATTTCTTATCTTATGGTCAATAACACTTCTTCATCCTACAGTCCAAGAACAGCACATTTATAAAATTCCAAGAGATGTATGGAGAATTATATTGCAGGTAAATATCAGAGGATTATAGCTATCTCCCAGCCAATGCATAAACAGAGTATATTTTTTAAAATATTCGTGTATTTCTATTTTTTTAGGTGGTTCTTTTAGCCATCTTTACTCTAATTTCCATGGAAGAATTTATCTCGTTCATAATCAATTCAGTTAGGCATTATGTAAGTGTTTTTAGACTTAATGAATGGATTACTATTGACATTGTAATTTTTCGAGCACATTTGAATTTATCTCATTTGTTATAACAAATATATTTGTAAAGCATGAATATTTGTATTAATTTTTAACTTACATATTGTATTGAAGTATATAAAAAAGCAGGTAAAGAGAAAGGAAGAGGATCTTCACACACGGGTATTAGAAGAAGAAGAAACAGCCTTCCTGAAATCAAGGATAAGGGTTCTAGATTACATTCCTCCAAATTGTAAAGTTGTATCTCGTCTTCTTACACAAATCTCATACTTAATGACGCTAATAGTAATTATTATGCACATAGCAAACGTGGTAGAACATACACCAAACTTGGCCACTTGGGTAGCAAGGTGAGCTCTATGCCCTATCAAATTGATTCTTATTATAATCTATCATTACAGAATAGCATGCTGCACCATGATTTTACTCTGGTTAAATTTGATAAAAATTTTCAGAGCGATAAAATGTTTTGGGCTGCTTATCACTGTTATCTCTGCTATAAAAATTGACATATTTCGTTACTTTGCCTTGGCCTCCATTGCCGTCATGTGATCTGTTTGTGGGTCATGTTTGAAGGACCTCAATCTGCTTCTCTTCCATCTGGTTCTGCTAGAAAAGATCTCTCCACTTAATTCCATGTTGCTGTAATGACTTTCAGAATGTCACTAGTGGACAGCTATCCTTACAATGCAGGTAACAGTACAAGTGAATTGAGTAATATATTGTAAATTATGGCATTTTTACTGACTAGTTATTATTATTATTATTACTATACTATTATTATTACTATTATTAGTACGATTATTATTACTATTATTATTATGATTATTATTACTATTATTATGATTATTATGTGCCTTTTCATTCAGCAAATGGAGATTTAGATGAAGGAATGGCATTGATACTTGTGGCTCCTTTCCTCCTGGCTTTGGCTGTTATAGGATTAAACCTCTTCATTGCTCTACTCTCTTACACCTTTTCTAAAGTTCAGGATCATGCCTTCGAATATTCCATTTTAGATCTGGTAAGGTACATTACATTTTACGCGCAATCGAATCGAATATAATAATACTCAAATTATACTGTTCTCCCCTTGTATAATTGCAGGATCGAGTCATAAATTTATATGAAGAAAAAATACTATATCCTTGTATATACAATCAGTATTACAAATTCATCAGAAAAAATTGCAATCCTTTAGTAAAGAAGTACAAAATCATGCTTGATGATGTATCTCTGCAAAAATCAAAGGCAAGGGATAACATGCTGTTTCATAGCATGCATATTACAGGATGTGATTACTATAGTACAGAATTGAACATCATTATTTGTATTTGCTTTGTTTTTATATTTTAGATGCCCCAAACTGGGAGTACAGAAATGAATTAGGCAAACTTAGTAAGTATTCACAATCAAGACATTCTTTTACTGCAACAGGAACTTAATGAAGTCAGAGATAATCTAGGTATAGCTGGGAATGTTGCTCATGACGTATCTCTCAGACGACTGGAGTTGTCTTCAATATCTTCTTCCCTTCCATTGTATTGTACACTGTCTAGGACCTCACGCCACCAGGGAAGTCTGGCAGAAAAAGAATGGCAAAGAAAAATTAATGCAGCTCGAGTAGAAATTTGAGACTTCACACTTTAGCCCACCTTTACATTCACAATAAAATGATTTTCAACTATAATGGTCTTACAGACATTGTATTCTAATTGATATGCTTTCAAAAAATTTCTAAAGACACTTTTCTGCTAGTTTACTTTTATTCACACTGTTTGTATCAGAAGATGCATTATTCAACATTAATTGTAAAATGCTTAATTTTTTCTTTACTGAAATATTCTGTTATTAGTTACGTGGCATTTCTTGTTCTCTTATAACTATTGAAATCGATGAATTCATGGAATCAAATTAACACTGGATATCTAGACAAATAGAGAGTACTGCTGAGTAAAATAGATCAACAACATATTCAATTGCCTTTATGGATAATTTTATGAAGTCATTGTGGCTAAATATTTTTGTTTTAGAAAACTGCTTGAACGTAATTCAAAATGTTGGAATTCTAAGCTTACAATGATTCATCTTCACATTATAGCTGACACTGGCCTCACACCACACTACAACTGGCTCAGCCTCACATTAGGGCTGACACTGGCCTTACACCCCACTACAACTGGCTCTAGCCCCACATTAGGGATAACCCTGGCCTCACACCACACTACAACTAGCTCAGCCTCACATTAGGGCTGACTCTGGCCTCACACTACACTACAACTGGCTCAGCCTCACATTAGGGCTGACACTGGCCTTACACCCCACTACAACTGGCTGTAGCCTCACGTTAAGGCTGACACTGGCCTCACACCACACTACAACTGGATCAGCCTCACATTAAGGCTGACACTGGCCTCACCACACTACAACTGGCTCAGCCTCACATTAGGGCTGACACTGGCCTCACACCACACTACAACTGGCTCAGCCTCACATTAGGGCTGACACTGGCCTCACCACACTACAACTGGATCAGCCTCACATTAGGGCTGACACTGGCCTCACACCACACTACAACTGGCTCAGCCTCACATTAAGGCTGACTCACACCACATTACAATTGGCTCTAGCCTCACATTAGGGCTGACACTGGCCTCACACCACACTACAACTGGCTCTAGCCTCACATTAGGGCTGACAGTGGCCTCACACCACACTACAACTGGCTCTAGCGTCACATTAGGGCTGACACTGGCCTCACACCACACTACAATTGGCTCTAGCCTCACATTAGGGTTGACACTGGCCTCACACCACACTACAACTGGCTCTAGCTTCACATTAGGGCTGACACTGGCCTCACACCACACTACAACTGGCTCTAGCCTCACATTAGGGCTGACTCTGGCCTCACACCACACTACAACTGGCTCTAGCCTCACATTAGGGCTGACACTGGCCTCACACCACACTACAACTGGTCACTGGCATCACAAGCTGATACTGGGTAATACAGAGATTCCTTTATTAATTTTTGTTATGTGAGTAGTTTTGATATGTAGCAATTCTGGCATGTGGGTTCCAGCGCAGAGAGGATGGAAACATGGTAACAAATGAACCCATTGTGTTCATAAGCGCTTATTGATGGGTTGTGCCATATCTGAGTCTATCAATGTTTTGTCTGTTGGTACATTCACTCGCATGAACCATACTAATATGCTCAACCACTGTTGAACTGTATGACAAAAATAAATATAGCAAAAATTAACAATGTTATCATGTAATAAAGCTGTTTTCCTGGGGATATACTAATTTGAATTGTATAAACTACTCTATTTACTGATTAGATAGTTTTAATTTGAATTAAAAGGCTAGAGATTGTGTGGGAAACATAAAGTGAACATGAATTAGATAAGTGCAGTCCACCATTCAAATTCACTACATCACTCCTCCCTCGAGTATTCAGTGAGATGATGGGAGAAATGAACACAATATCCTGAACAGGTTATGAGAGGATACTGGATGTGGGTGGAGCACATGTAGTGGATGAAGTAGATGTTGTGGTGCATACGTTATTATTGAGGTGTACAAGTTTGACTTGATTGATTGCAAGAGTGAGTCTTGCCTTTCATGAAGAGAGTAAAAAAAAGAGATTCTAAATAATTAGAGCAACTCATAATAACTGGATATAATTAATATCTCATGTAGTAATCTTAGATGGAGTATTCGAAGGCATGATCCTGAACATTTTGAAAAGTATAGGTGAGTAAAGCAATAAAGAGATTCATTCCTATGACAGCCAAAGCCAGGAGGAAAGGAGCAACAATTATCAATGTCGTTCCTTCGTCTAAATCTCGTAAATTCTATAAAATAAAAAATAGTGAGATAATATGAATTTCAACTGTTTATTCACTCTTTCCTTGTGCAAACATTTGATAAAGAAAAACAATAACAATAAATAATGGTAAAATAATAGTAATAATAATAATAAACAACATCGTTTTCTGTTTTAAAAGTCATGATGTTTCGATGTTTACCGAAGCCCTTTTTAGAGATCAACAATGCTCTACATGATGATATAAATGAAAAGAAAACAGTAATATAATTGGTGGGCATACTATACTGTTTAATATCTCCATTAGGATGATTTGCAGGATGCACAGACAGCCAGCATCCAGGAAGCTCTCATTTTATGTCTCTACTTAATTTATGGTTATAAGGTGCAGCAACACCACCCCATTAAATGGGACAAAATATGAGCTGTTGACAGAGCCACTAAGAATCATTAATAAAAGATTACAGAAGCACCACACATCTAGAAGTGTTCTGAATGCTGGCTGTCTATGTTGCATAGTAGTTAGTCCTTCAGGATATATTAAAAGGCCAGTTACAAGCTCAACTTGATAGCAATACACACATATAATCCCACATAGTGTATGTACAAGATACGTACACAAATCACTCGTTTTGATTCAAAGGATATACATACTCATCCAATAGTACTTAGAGTTAATATTGGTTCTAACATGTACTTAATCAAAGGGATAATTTAATTGTAATGCAAAATGGGATGGATTCAACAATCAACAGCAGTCTCCATGTACTATATTTCTATCATACATCAAAACCTTGCCTATTTATGCTATATTTGCACAGATAGATTATGTTAACTTATTCATTAACACTTGTTAGCCTTTGTATTCCCTATAAAGAGTGGGATGTTGCACTACTGTACTTTTATGGAGTCGGCTGATAATATTCTTGAGAGCTATCAAATTCTTGGGACCCCTCATTGCTGCCATCTCTGCCATTAAAAAGGACATATTTCGTTACTTTGTTTTGGCTTCAGTGGTTTTCATATCATACGTGATCTGTTTGTGGGTCATGTTTGGAGGACCTCAATCTGACCCTGGATCTGCAAAGAAGGATGTTTCCACCATTTACCATATTGCTGTGATGACTTTCAGAATGTCACTAGTAGATAGCTATCCTTATGATGTAAGTTCACACTAATTAATAATTTATATCCAATAGTTAAAGATGTTCCTCCCATTAGTGACTATTATACTATTAATTAGGCACTAAATGGTTAAAACTAGCTCAATTTTTTATCATCATAAGAAGTTGTTTCAATGGCCAATATATACATACTTAAAACTTAACATGATGTTTTAACTTTTGCTGAAGTTCTCCTCATGGGTCAAGAAGGTCAATCTTTTTGTAGTGATATGGACAAAATATTAACGGCATGGTTGGCATATATTCTAACTGTTACACAAGTAAAAGAATGCAGGCATTATGAATCACATCTACTGAATAGCTATATCAAAAATGAGAAAAAAATGGTATTCAAAAACAATAGAAATTATTAATAATATCATCACATGAACATCTTATGATAGTTCTTTTGTTTTTTCATTCATAGAGCATAGCTGCAAACCTTACCAAATTTAGCATGACAGTCATGAATTTCAGTCCAACTTGTCACCCTGTCCGGCATGCTTACCTCGTCTTTGTCATAATTTTGTTTACCACTGTTCAGTTGTCACTGTGTAAACCATTCCTAGCTAAACTAGCTAGTCTTCTGGTATGGCAATGCTATAGCTATAGGTATTCATGAAATTTTTATAGCTATACCACCAAAATCTTCCATTTTATTCATAACTGCCATTTTGCTTCTAAATATGAAAATAAAATTTACATAATATACAAAACATTTTTTTTAATTCCATGTAATAATTGCTGTTACACAGCAGAATAGAGTGTAGCTGATAGCTAAATCAGCATAACCAATTAATGAGAAAAGGAGAAAACAATCCTGAAGTAATGTAAAGCTTTATAAGTTTCTCCTCTCCTGAATCATTAGGTTCTTTGCACTGATAAACCTGGATAATATTGCTGTAAATGGTTTTATCAGCTTTATTGTTATTACATTGGGTATAAAATTAAAAATATTATCTATATCATTAAATCATACCATTTTTAAGAGAGAGGATGTACAAACACATAGGCATCATAATACGTGCAATTTTACTGAACCCACCTGGCCACCCAGGTAGCAAAAGTGGGCGTGTGTGCTGCCATGTTGACTGAATGCATCACTAGTGTTAAAAAATTAGAGATACGTTAGGCAATTCTTTGCAATAGAGGATTGTAGTCCAATGGCTTTATCCTAGCTTTCAACATCAAAGGTCTTTCTTCTTTCTCCAGTGTGTTAACATTCTAACAGCCAATATTGTTAATTAATACTTAACCAGACGTTTCGACTTCTTGAGTACTCTCCAGAAATTTTGCTGTTTAAGTTGTGTTATTATATCACCACGGAGAGTTTGACCTCAGCTTACCCATGAAGAGGACTTCGCAAGAAGTCGAAACGTCTGGTGAAATTTTAATTAACAATATTGGCTATTAAAACGAGAAAATTTGCTATATAATTATAATTATTTCAGCCGAGAATGACTGAATCATTGAAACAGCAAAAATAATAGCATCAGGATAATACAGGGAAATAAAATGTGTAAGGTATCATCAGTACAGCAAATATACTTGTATCCTGTATGTTTAAATACAACTTTGGCTTATTTATTCACTAATACTAAGAGTGCCATTAACAGGAGGACTTAATTCTAAATACTGAACTTGTATCTCAGAGGAGTAGGAAGCCAAATTGAATTGATGGGCTATTATAACCACACCCACTAAATTACATCCGCTCATCCATTATATTAATGAATTGGATTAATAAAAGACAATATAGAAGTTTATTTTTCATTATAAACCAAAGATGTTTAGTCTATGACGTTCAGAGTTTCCATAAATTCCACTACCTGAATGGGTAAAGTGTCAAGCTACCCACTCAGTTGGCAAGAAAAAAAAAAAGAAAAGAAAAAAAAGAAAAGGAAAGAGATATGCCTATATCGGGTCTCCAACCTGTGACTATTGGATGTGACTAAAAACTTTAGCTTCCAGTCCACCCATGCCTGAAAATTTGGTAAGGGATGGCAAGTGTAATATAATTTTCTTCCATCATATTATTTGACCTAATGTTTATTGCTGTGTACTTTTGTTTCATTTCTTGTTAGCATTTTCAGTTCCAAGGATGTGCTAAGAAGGGAAAACTGTAGCTAAAACACCTATAACTTGCTACTGTACAGCTTGACTGTATTACATCTGTATTACATAATATACTGTATTACATAATATACTTAATTACTGTAATGTGTCTCCCTTAGGGGGAGGGGGGCCGAGGGGTTCTAGTCTATACAGTGATGTACCTAAGGTTGACAAAGAAGACTTACTCATATTATAATCCTAATTAAAAAATGGAGAACCAAGCACTGTACAGTTGGCACAACTTTTTCCAAACTATTACATTAAACTATCTTGAGTATTTAAATCTAGGTGTTTTCATTAAAAACATTTTTTTGAAAAAGAATCCAGCCTTCATTTCCATGGTTCTTTCCTATTGGATAACATGCAGCACTTAAGCATGTTGTTGCATTCTCATTAGTGATTAGTGAAAAGTGCTTTGCAATTGGTTTTTCTTTTAGGTGTTTATGTTTATATTTTGGTATCAAAACTGATTGCTTAACAGGTGCATCAAAGGACAAAACACCTATGCTTGATGAAAAGGCAACTTACTTTAATCTACAAAATAACCATAACTGTTCTTTGAACACAGTAGCTATATCGTTGGTTGTTATATCAACACACTCAAACCGACTTGCTATAAAAGTGTATGTGTGTGTACTTCTTTGATAATCAGAAGAAGAACTTAGCTACTAAATCAAGTTTTACAAAAATAAAAATTTTTTTTTCTATACTGGTAAAGTCAAATTTTATTGAAGAGATCTCAGTTGGATGAAGTTTTGACTATCAAATCAATCCACTCTCAAGTGGACAACATCACAAGATAAGAAGTTAAAATGTCAACTGTAGATATTTGGGTGTTTTGTTTATCTGAGGTTCTGCTGGTTTAAGTCTCCCTTAAATAATGTATGGGATCATGTCTATTACATGAGTGTATCTGTGTGAGTAATGGTATGTAGTAGTAGTCTAATCCATTATATTGGTGGTTTTCAAGAGAAATATAAGGGTGGCCGATATTAAAAAATACTCATCAATCACTTTGTTTTCATCTTCATCAAGCACTCTTAGTTCAATCATGTCACTTTAATCCTCTGAGTTATCCTAATGTCATCTATATACTCTACCAACCAAACAATAGTCTTCCAGAGCAGCATCAAACAAGATCAGAACAACATATTCCAAAATTCATTGTTATTCAAATATTCAGAACTTCACACAAGATCATCCAAAGTCTACTTTTATGTTACATTGAGTGTATGGGTACAACAGTGGTCAATTTTGACCCCTTTGACATGTGGTTTCATTTTGACAAAGAGCAGGCTAATTTATTTTCAAGGGCCAGAAGAGAGTGCAAATAAAGCCTGAGAGTTAAATATCTAGCCATATCATTCTGACAGAGTGTAATAAGTGGTTTATTCCATGCTAGATGCCTTCACTGAAGTAGTTTATACTAGGGTTGGTAACTTTTGGTGTAAAGTTGGCTGTAAAACACTCTAGGGGCTCACCCCACTCTGCAGCTGATATTTTAGCAGCTGCTCTAATCTGTTTGGGTAGGCTATACTAGAGGAAGGTAGCAGTAAAAACCCAGAAAACTGGTAAGCTAGCAGGCCAGTTGCTATAACTAATATAGAGTAATAAGAATGCACAACTATTATGGGTCACTTACCTAAAAATTACATTGTGAAGATACCTAGCATGGAATATTATATATATGTATTTATTGCAGCTTTGATATTTTTACTTGAATATTTCCGCATCACGCGAGCGTTCTGTATTCTCCCATATTGTACGGTTTATATTGTACGCTCCTTGTAGCGCGCGCGTAGCGAGTACAATCAATGAAAATTGTATTGTAACCGGTTGAGAAAAATTTCAAAGAAGCAATAAATCACTTATCACACTCGTCGTACAATATGGGAATGATATTTTACTCTCACGCCACATTTTCACTCGCCTTTGGCTCGTGAAAATATTTTGCATGCTCGTAAAATATTTTCCCATATTGTACTCTGACTCGTGCTATAAGTATTATATATAATATATATATACAATATATGTGTATATGTATGTTTATTCCACGCTAGATATCTTCACAATGATATTTTTAGGTACTGACCCGTGAGATATGTCACGATATCATAAAGTGTTATGTCATGGCTGTTTAAAAAAAATACTTCAGTGAAGATATCTAGTGTGGAATAAACCACTTATTACACTCGTCAGAGTGATATGGCTAGATATTTCACTCTCAGGCTTTATTTTCACTTGACTTTGGCTCGGCCTGCTCATGAAATATTTCACCATATCACACTCTGACTCATGTAATAAGTACTATATATATTATACATAGCCTAGCTTGGCATGTTTACACACATTTGCCTCTAATTGAAAGTTCTCTAGCAAATACAAACATCATCAATGTCAACTTACTAGCATGTAATGATTTAAACTTATAAAATTTGATTTATTTAACAGGACGAATAATTAGATGTGAAGGGTTACTTTTTGAGAGACACAAAAATGAATGTGGCCTTAGTCTCTATTATCATTTTTAAACTTCAACTTGCTGTAGAAACTTCTAATGGGACCTTTAACAGCTGTCCACCCAGCTATGGTTCTTGTGACAATAGATTATTCTGTCCCTCGTGGTCTTACTGTAGTAACAACAGCACTTGTGAATGCTATGATCGAAATTATGTAGTCTTGTGCAGCGAGGATATGAAAGAAGGAGGCTTACTTCAGTGTTATTGCATGACTTGGAACAAGAAATTAAATGACACAGAAGAAGGAAATTGTATTTATAACTGCAAGAGTTACAACAGAAACTACTTCAGTTTAAATGGAGCCTACACTACCTTACCAGGAAATTTGACTGACTTGAACGTTCAAATGTGTATTGGACTGAATCGTACTGGGACATTGTGCAGTGAATGTGTTGATGGGATGTATATGAGAGCATATTCTTACGATATGTCTTGCACTACATGTTCTGGAGGTTGGGTTAATATACTGAAATATATACTAGTCGCTTTTGTGCCACTGATAATGCTTTATTTGATAATCTTATACTGTAGAATTAACATTCCGTCTTCTAATCTTCAGGGCTTTGTATTAGCCTGTCAAATGACTACATCACCTATGATACTCCGAGTGTTTATTACTGCATTTACTACATGGAGGGAACCAAAGACATATACTGTATTGCAAGTTTTTGGTACTATATTTGGCATCTGGAATCTAGACTTTTTTCGATTAATAGATCTTGATATATGCTTTCGAGTAGCTCCTTTAACTGTGCTCTCTTTAGATCTCCTCATTGCTTTATTCCCTTCATCCTTATTTTGGTTACATGGTTGATAATTCTGCTGCATCATCATAATTTTAAAGCAGTTCATCTCATGTGCAAAGTACCCATTCATTTAGCCAAAAAGTGTGGTTGCAGTAATAGCTCAAAGGACTTAAAAACCTCCATAATAGATGCTTTTGTTACATTCATGCTCCTCTGGTATGTTAAACTTTTTAACGCCTGCTTGGACGTCCTGGTTCCTGTGACAATACACAGGCTGAAGAACAAAAACCGTAATGCTTTATTTATGGATGCCTCTCTTTCCTATTTTGGCTACAGCCACTTATTTTACACAATTCCTTCACTTTTGATAGGCTTAGTGTTTATTGTAGGTCCAGTAGCCACACTGTTTCTAATTCTTATACATTCTTTCAAAAGGGTCTTAACATGCTTCCACATCGATGGCAAATTTTTATTCGTTTAGTAATGGACTCTTTGCAAGGTCGTTACAAAGATGGCACTGAGCCAGGTACAAGAGACTGTCGATGGTTTTCAACCATACCATTTATTCTTCGCTTTGTATTCTTTATAATGATCTCCTTTACCTTTAACACTGCTATGCTGCCTTACATAACTCAAGTATTTACTTTGGGAGCAATTATAACTATATTAGCTGATCCATTCAAACACAACTTCAAGCAAATGACTAGCTATTTTGCCTTTTATTTGCTTCTATTGGCTAACATATATATGCTATGGATTGGAATGGATTACTCTTTTAGGTCCATCAGTATGCCAGGTGAATTAAATTTTATAGTATTTACTATTATAATGGTTTTTGCGGGAATCATTTTTTCAACAGTTCTCTGCATAATTTTAATTCTAAAAATAGTAATTTTATTTGCTTATGTTCAACATTATCATTAAAGCATTTGTATATACTTATTACCTCTCTATTCATTATTTTCTAATGCAGTTGTAATGTTGCCATAAATAGTTAGTGACTATTAAATACAAAGGTTTGAATTTGTGATCATTTAATTAGATAAAATGCAGGATTTCTTGAACTGTCACTTTTTGTAGCTATTTGATTGTACTGTTCATTTTCATTTCATGTGATAATCACAATTATGCTGACTGTCCCTACTCTGTTGACTTTAAGCTAGCTTTGAGTTTCATCTTCTTGGTAAATCAGACAACGGAAAAATTACCAGAAGATAATACACAGAGGCTTGACTAGCTCACAAAAAGCATGGGAGGCTGATACGAAATTAAAACAATTGGGATTTTAAAGTTAATATAATGCAATATAGTCCATGAGCTAACCATTATTTGACTTTGAGTATCAAAGGAGTAATTTTTTATATCATTCAAAACAAATGGCGATATTACCCAAATATATGAGCTATATGATTTTTTTCTTTAAAATTTTCTGTAGCTATATTCAATTCACCTGTTTCATTAGAATTCTTTCAGTTTATTTTTAAAGCAAAATTGTGCACTGAAATAATACATCTACATCTTCAGGTGTATGCAACAGGGCAGACAGCAGCAATGGCTAATGCAAAAAAGATGAAGCTAGAGTGGGAGGTTGGGATGGATATATAGACTCCGCATTTTGAATTGCAGCCTTTACCTTAAACAAACACAGCAGCTATAAACATGGGAGCACCCCTTCACTCAATCTATATTTAAACAATATTTAGCCAACATTTGATCTAAGCATAGCTACAAATACTTAACCTGACACATGCATATATATATAGTGAGCTGTAATTAGTGTGCCATCTCCTCTCACAGCTATCTAGATCTCATGAGGTTTCTCTAGAGCTTTCATGCTTGTGTTTTCATATTCACGCAACATACAAACCTCAGAACCAATAATGCACACTTTCACATTCAAGGGTGTATACAATATACATTCTTTAAGGTTTAGAATATGGTGTTTTATATATATATATATATTGAGTCCAGCACAGTCATGTGAATATCATTATTACTTGCACTAAGAAACCTTAAATCTGATAAGATTGATTTTTGTCCTTACAAAATCTGTATGAATAAGTAACAAAAAGGCTACATATATTTAGTTTGCCAGGGTTAAGTTCTAATTAATTCACCTGGTGTAGGAAGTCATCATTAAGGCCGTGTGTTCCTAAACATGTAGCCATTGACCATTCATTTTAGTTAACAAATTCTTACCAGAGTCGTGGTAGCTTTACGTCATTCTGACTATCTAAACGGCCAGTAATTCCTGACAAAAAAAAGCAATTACGCTATTAAAATCGGGCGAGTTGTTGATATAACGTATGGTAAAGGGGTTTCATTAGCATAGCACCACTCTGCTGCAACTGTTTCACTTGAAAAAAAAGAAGAATATCCAAGGAATTATGACACAGTTTGAAAATCAAGACTTGTTGTAGTAGGTACAAGTCTAATAAGCTGTGCTAGTACATTTATTTGTTAGTTAAATGTTATCTTATTCTTGTACTATTTAAGAGTGAAATATTTTATTATTATAATCACTGTAATAAGTTTGCGATATTCATCAAGTTTGTATTATCCACGAGGTATCCATCCACACTTGGCACTTGGGCTGAATCCTTTGCTGTGTTATTTGATCAAAGAGTCCAGGACATGTAAGCACTATCAGCGTCAAGTATCTGTCCAATGTATATCGTGGATAAGTACCGCTGTCACCAATAATGTAGTTGTCTCTCGGGCCAGACCCTTTACCTCATCGCTCCTTCCTAGTGGAGCGATTAGGTAAAGGGTCCGGCCAGCGAGACTACAACTGTAGCGAGTCTTGTCAGTCAATGGTAAGAGCTTCTTTGGCAATACAATATTTGAGTCTCATCAGTCAAGCAATCATTAGATTAAAATAGCTAGTTCATTGGAAATTTTTAGTCACAAAAATTAATGTGCAACTAGCTATTCTAACTTTAGTCAGACTGAAATAGCTAATGTACAAAAATCACAAGCCTATATACACAAAGTGAATGAACTTGGAGTCACAACACCTAATGGGTGTTTAGGTGATCCTTTAAATGTGAATGAAGTGATATAGTCCCTCTATGTTATTGTCTGACTAGCCTGGGATGGCCAATTGTCCTTCAAGGGGGCTGTCCCTGACAAACATTTGGAGGGGTGTGTGTCAGGGGGTGAAATGTATGCAGACCCTCCGCCCGCAGCACGCTTCGTCGGTCTGGCTCCGCCAGACTAGGGTTTACAGAGTTCTTGGAATTTCCCGTTGAAACTTTTTGTAAGGTGAGTGTCACTTGTAGGTACGCTTCCCTCATGGAGTCAGCATTATAAGGTCTACCGGTTCATTACACGAGTTGCATATCGACTTGTTCAGGCTTTACCTATTGACTTACTCGAGCTTTACATATGGACTTGCATGAGCCAATGTATGGCATATTCACATTGATACCACTACAAGTCAATTATTCTTTTAGTCTTTGTAATAGCTGGCTAGTGTATAGTAACATTGAGGGTTCGCACCCTTGGTGCTTCATTAAAAATGAATTGACGTTGACTGCAAAGAAATAGTGCTGTTTATTTTTGGCTGGGTTTAGTTACACTCATTTTACCCAAAATGTAGCTAGTGTGGTAGAAACTGAGTTGGAAATTTTCCTTTGATGCACTAGTGGTGTGCCAGTGCTCCCATATAGTCAAAGTAACTTCAATTGGATACTACAGAAGTTATCAATACTCAAGAAATTGAGTGCAGTATAATTCAGCCTAAGTAATCTGATTTCTATTATGTGCACTTTAGAAGAAATGTAATACATTCCTAAATGCATTCAATGTAATCTATTCACAGCACCTATGCTGCATGTTTCGGCAAAGCTACAGCACGCACTGCACACAAGAAATTCAAACATCAGGAGTATCTATATCCAATTCGGTGATAACAATTTCAGGAAAGAAGCCATAACTATATATAGCTATGTTGTTCCAAGCACTAATTTAATCAGGGTACAGGAAGATAGATTTCATTGGACAACGTTTATATGCTATTGATTGGAGTGGATTACTTCTTCAGTGTTGCCTGGTGAATTCAATTTTCTATATTGTTATTTATACCAGATTTTCTTTGAATGATTTACTCCAAAGTTGTTGGCATAATTTGGATTATAAATTACAAAAAATAGTAATTTGTCATACATATTTACATTAAAAATATTTTTTATGCTTATCAGCTGTCAGTCATTTTCTTTCTAATGTGTTATCATAAATAGATAGTCTTTTTTAAATAATTGTCTAAGTTATGACACACTCAGAGAGCAGCAGGATTCCTTGAAACCCATCACATTATAGCTATCTTATTGTAACTGTTCAGGAGTGGATGAATGACTTTTATTGGCATCATAACTAACATGATGATTTTCACAACTAGTCAAAAACTTCTTTAAACTGAGGCCTGGATATTAAGTTAGATGTGATTCATGAAACAAAAGTAAAATGATAAGTAAAGCCAGAGAACTACATTTCATGAAGAGCAAAAAGTATGCACTAAGTACAGTGTGGTTCAGATGACCTGTCCCATGTATGGCTTTCGTTTTTATAATGGCTTCATACCATAAATAACAATCCTATTGATCTCTTATAATGTATGCTTCTTATGGGTTCTGTGAATAAACAAAATTCCTATAATTCCATGAATGTGCACAGTCTGAGAATGTTTTCCTCCTATTACCAGTAATTCTCAGGTAATCTGATCTGCAGCATTACTATTAACGACGTAATAGGGTGGAGTACAAACACTGAACTTCCTGGATGAATATAGCTAAATAAGAGGCTATCCTTACACAATGCTATATTATCTATCGTAATAAATTTGACAGAAAGTAGCAAAATTCATGAACAAAATTGAAACTTTATTTGAAGTTGGATAATGTCTACCTTGGTCACTGAAGCAAGCAATGCAGGTATGAACCAAGAGATGGTTAGCTAGTTGGCATGAATTTCTCAACTTTGAATAGCTAATTCTGGCTGATAGAGGCTGGAATAAATGTCATTGAATTAGTTTATATCTATTTACTTAGTACGTTATGAGTTTTATGGTGACAAATCTGCAAGGTTAGAATAAATTCAGGAAAATACCAATAATAACAAAAAACAACAACATATTGCTAAATGTTGAGTTGGTCAATAATCAATTAGATCAAACATCACAAACCCTGTTGGACTACATTGAAGCAGCTGTGGACAATCTACCCGAAGAAGCAATAGAGGCAATTCAGCCGTTGTTGCAAAATGCAGACCTTAGTTATGTCTGTAAGGAAACTGGTGAGACCTTGTTCCATAAGATGGCTACTTACTGGGATTTGAATCTGATGGCCATGTTTCATGAACATTTTTTGCAATCTTGTGAGCATAATCCAAATGTTAGTGCCCAAGACAAAAATGGCAGGACTCCACTGCATGAAGCTGCACGAGTAAACAACACAGACATGGTTGAATGGCTTCTATCACATGAGGCAAGAATGGAGGAAAAGACTTTTATGGAACAGCAGACACCTCTCCACTATGCTGCGAGGTTTGAGTCCATAGAAGTTATGGAGATCCTTCTGAATAAAGGAGGTAAGATTAGTTGCAACATGAAGACAAATAACATAATTTTTTACCCCACATAAAAAATGTAAGTTAGTATTCATCAAATTATCACCAATGCATGCTTTAACTATTACCACTTGCTTTCAGCTGATATAGAAGCTAAGGATTACCGATCTCGTACACCACTTCACCTAGCCATCAATATTGGAAAAGTTATGTCTACCAACTATCTCCTCTCCCTGACCACACCTCCAGATGTCAGAGTGAAAGATAAAGATGGAAATATGGCAATATCAGCAATGATACATTCTATGCCTAGAATGGTACGTACATAAATATCTATTGTGTTTTTTTTTATTACTTGACTTATTTACAATTAAAATGCTATTAAAAATTATGTAGTAGGTCACATTAATATAAGTTTAGCTATATAATATAATATATAAGAATATTTATTTTTAGAATACACAGTGTATACTAGTGGTGTGCATTAGCACAAAAGGTGTGTGAGCTAGCTAGTTAGGTACACTTTCATACAATAAGGATTTACTATTTCCTATTCTTTACAATGCCTAATTTTTAAAACTGTTTGAAGGACAGGAAAGCTAATTATGGGGACATCAGCATATTTTTATAGTTTTTCATGCTGCCTCAAGCCACATCCTCTTTACTTTAATGCCTTTTTCATCCTACGTGGTAACTGTTATTAGGCCCTGTTCAGTACATAATAAACAGTGGAGTTTGAAGATGAATAATATTGGGAATGGTCTTCCCTTCCTCCCCCCTCCCCCCTCCCTCCCTCTTACAATGCCTTTGAAGTATTTCCATGGTACGTTATATATATATATATATATATATATATATATATATATACTCCACCCTATTCAGGCTGTATTGCACAAGCATAAGTAGTTATAGCAACTGGCCAAGCTCACCACTTTCCTGGTGTTTACAGCTACCTTCCTCTGGTGTAGCCTACCAAATGTATTAGAGCAGCTGCTAAAATAACAGCTGGGGGTTTGGGGAACCCTTACAGCCAACTTGGGTGAGTTAAGGTTCCAGTACAAACTACTAGCTCTAGAGATTTTTGACACTTCCTTCTTGTTTTTGTTTTTGTTTTTTTAACTGTGCTTTTGAGGTACATCTGCTTTAGATGCAAGTATTATTATAATTGGATGACTTTCATTGAGTACATGGCACACTTGAAACTTGAATTATCTCAAAATAATGTTTGCCCTTGTACACATCTCACCCTTTCCTGTGCTACGTCACATAAAATAGCTGTAAACATTATTAATTTGAAAGTGGTAAAGTATTAATGCTTTCCCATGCCATGTCACCTAAAATAGCTGTAACGTGATATGTATCCAATCTCTTTTCTTGAATTCAGTCAGGTGATCAATTAAGACATTGCTACTGAAGACAAAGTGTACTAAGTTTGAAGCCTTGCTTTCTGGTCAGAATCCAAAAAAAATTACTAGAGAAGATCATAGCACTAATATTTTTTTGGCCATAGGTAAAATTGAACCAAGCTTTGTAAGTGTAGCTAAATAAGAAAGTGATACATCTGAACTAGCTTATTAGTGTAGTGTTACATGAAGATCTGCAAGTGAAATATCAGAACACACGTGCGCACACACACACACACACACACTTAGAGATCTTATGGTCTGCTAGCTTTCTCAGACAATAATAATCTACATCCTAATTTTCTATAAAGATAATAAGATCTTTATAGAAATGTAGTTATAAGCAGAGGAAAGTATTGGGGGGGGGGGGGGAGGCCCCCCTTGAAAATTATTGGAGAGGCCATTGTGCCCCCCCTCCCACTTCCTACTCCACTGATAAATAATAGTACACTTCCCATCCGTCACCCAATCTTCAAGCTTGGGTGAACTACAAACTAAAGTGTTAATTGGATATGCCTTAAAAATAAAGATTTTAAGTAGTATGGGTTGTCAATTTTACTTTTTAACTTTATTATACTATTGTATTGGCATTAATTTCAGGCTTTGAAGGCTCTTGATCAACTTCACGATGTTAATATGACCACCAGGACAGAAAAATTTATTCTATCTTACTTAGAACAAGAGAAGATGCAGGAGAAGGGAACCAAATCTCCAGTAAGTTACATATTTCAGTGTCTCATGTAAAATTCTATTTAATACATTCTCAATGTGTGACTTTCATTTAGTATGACACTGCAGTATCAGATAGAAGAAGAACAATTTTGGTCCACCCAGTCATGCTGGCATTTTCTAAAGTTAAATGGAAGTTTGCCAGATTTCTATTCTATGCTCACTTCACGATTTACTCAGCATTTCTCCTCCTCTGGTCTTTGCTAATCTTGTATCCTACAGTTCAAGAACAACACATTTATAATATCCCCCAAGATTTATGGAGAATAATATTACAGGTAAGCTGTGGCAATTCAATTTACAGTACCAGTAATTCAGGAAGTTCATTAGCAATAATCTCTTTTAACTTAAATTTCAGGTTGTGCTACTCATTCTGTTTGTGCTACTAGCTGTGGAAGAAGTCATTACATTAGTAATCTCTTCAATAAGACATGTTGTAAGTACTGAATATTATAGGTATGCCATTGGGTAGGATTGTGGTGTTCATAAAGGTTTCCATTAATCTTGATGGGTAAGACAATCCTACAGAATGAAGGTACATTTAAATAAAATACAAAGTTCTATGTTTCATAGCCATTGCTGAACAATGCTTGGCAGCAGCATCACCCCATTAAATGGGAAGAGGTAAGAGTTGTAGACAGAGCCAGTAAGAATCGTGAGTTGAAGATCAAGGAAGCTCTATACATACAGATGACACCTGACAACAACAAGTTTAATAGAGACATAGGTTTAGAGCTTCCAGGATGCTGGCTGTTCATGCTGCATACAAATCACCCTCCAGGATATAATAAACAGTAAGTGTGCCCTCCAGAAATCTTACAGTTTACTTGTGTTATTATATCACCACGGAGAGTTTGACCTCAGTTGACCCCTGAAGAGGACTTCGGCAAAAAGTCGAAACGTCGGGTTAAGTTATAATTAAGGGTTTCATTAGTCTTGAAAGAAGAACGCAACAAAACATTCACTGAATAAGCAAGAATGTCTGGGATAAAAAGTTCTAGAAGAAATATAGCATGCTGTAGGTAAGGGATAACAAACGAGTAGGATGGAGTGAATAGGATAGGCTGAACAAAGAAAGTGCTACTAAATAGTAATAGCAATGTAGTATAGTACACCACAGACATTATATGAAACTATATACATGTCTTCACTCTCTGAATTACTTTGACCTTCTATTCCTTCAAAAGATGATTTCTTTTCTTCTGTAAGCTCACAACATTCAGATGATGATGATACTGGTTAAGTTGGAAACTAAAATTTTGATAAGGTGATGGGAAATGAGAAGTATCAGTAAGGGAACTGCTGGATAGTGTAAGTGTGAGGAGAAAGACTGGAATTGTTAGTGAGATATTATATTGTTCTTTTGCTAATCTTGCAAATACATTTCTCCAGGTATAGGTTGTAGCATTGCTAACCGAGATGACTGATTACAATAACAGTAAAGCAATATCTAAGTGTGCACAAAGCAATAGCTAATATTGTACTGCAATGCATACTGACCATATTGTTATGAAGATAGGTTGTCGTGGTCACCATAATGACTTTGTGGTTTGTTGTTAGGCAGACAAATATGACCACAAATGTTAAACAATACATGTGCTTTCACCTGATATAATTATGGTTGTTAAGTATTTTTTAAACTCTTGACTTATATTAATCTTAACATTATTAATCTAGAAAAATGGTTGTGGGTGGGCAGATCGCTGGCACTAGAGATAGGACAAGCTCAACCGATTTGGACAACTCGAACTCAACTAGCGAAAGTAACAAAGGTAGGCACCAAAGCTTGACGACAAATATTTACTCGAGGAACTCTAGCGAACGCTGCCACCAGAGTTCTCCCAGATATCTAGTCCTCCCTTGAAGTATGAATTCAAGTAGGGTTTACTAACGATATGGGGAACTGATGATACGCATGCGTGTCCTGGCTTATATGTCAGAAGACACGCATGCGCACAAATAATGTGGGGGTGTGGTCACGGAACATCCGGACACAAAATAAGCACAATAACATCACAGCATGGCATACACTAAAGATTACAAGCACACACAGTGATTCACTATACTAATAAATAATTACACACACAACTACACAACATCAATGTTCATGGATTCCTCTTCTCTTTGTTCTTCTTTAACTCTTTCTCGTTCTCTCTGTTCTCTCTCGTCTCTGTCTCCTCTCCGCCCACAATGGTAATTCCTGAATATTTATCAGCCGGTAAGAGGGTTAAGAAACTCAAGTTTCTAAATTGTAACAGATGGATGATGCTGACTCTCAGTTTTGTTTTGCTGTCAGTGAGAATTAAGTCTAGCATATAAGCATGTGTTGGTGATACAAGACATAAGTATGTTATGATAACCTTACAGCATTCTATCTCCCTGTATCCTGATTGCTCATATTGTGGTTGTGTTTTTAAGGACATCAATTAAGAAGTCTCAATTCCCAAAATAAATAGTAAATTTTCTAGTTCTAACTGCCAATATTTAGTTAATTAAAACTTAACCCGATGTTTTGACTTCTTGCCAAAGTCATCTTGTTCAGGTTAAGTTTTAATTAACATAATATTGGCCGTTAGAACGAGAAAATTTGCTATTATTATAATTATTCAGCCGAGAATGACTGAATCGTAGATATTAATTTAGTTTTAAATTGTATGTGTAGATATACATTAAGAAACAACAGAAACAGAAAGAGGAAGATTTGAGAATGCTAATTTTAGAGAAAGAAGAAAGACCTTCAATGTTAAAAGCTAGGATAAGACCATTGGACTACATTCCTCCATATTGCAAAGAATTATCACATATGTTGATCAACATATCTAATTTGTTAACACTAATAGTGATAGTGATGCATTCAGTCAACGTGGCAGCACACACGCCCACTTTTGCTACCTGGGTGGCCAGGTGAGTTAAATAAAATTGCATGTATTATGATGCCTATGTATATGTAGCCTCCCCGAAAATGTACATGTACAGTGCTTCCAACTTAAAGAGTGGATTTTTTGAAACTACTGTATAGACCCTCACTACAGTCATTTAACATACACATACCTTTTCTTCATCATCCCAATAATGTTTACAATAGTAAAACTGCCTGTTTAGAGAATGGAAAACGGAGAACAGCACTTTTCTCATTCACTCTAATACATTTTACGCCATTTTTTTTGATGTCAAGATTTTGCGGTAGTTCGTCATTAAACGTAACTAGTTAACGAGCTAAGGTCGAACGGTTATTTCCCTGAGCGGTAAGACGGGACTTTCCCTAACTGCAAGCGGCTGTATGGATTCTCATCGTTCTACTAGCAGCAGTAAACGAAGTCGAAATCAGTCAGAATTGTTGGCTGGTATAATACTAACTTGAATCCAAGCCTATCCAAGAGGTCATCTTTTTCAAGAGCTGAAGAAAAGCTGAAGGAGTTTAATACTCCCAAGGCTCCCAGCATTCGGTATTCTGACAACATCAGGGAGATGCAGTTGGAGTCCTACGGGTTGTGCAGCTCCTGACAGAAGCTAAAACGCTGGCCGTGATAGGCAGTAACGCCGTAAAACTTGATACCTAGGGCCTGAGATACAACCGTAGCTAAATCAGCCATTAGCGGTAAACTGGCGCCCTCTTGCCTTTATGACACAAATACGCATGCACTGTTTTGTGACGTCGCGTTTACGTGTACTAAAGGCCCACAACCCGCTCTAAACGTCATCATTTGATGACCCTTACCATGCGTATTTTTTTGGGGGTGAAAAACAGCTACAACTCACTTAATTTTCAAGGTATAGCTACCAAAGTTATACATAATAATTTTAAGGCAATTGTACATCATGTGTCAAATTTTTAGAGATATAACTCAATAAATTCACAAATCCTGGCTTAAACACTTTTTTCTTAAAATTTAAAATATTTCGAGATTCAAATTTCGTGTGCCCACAAAATCAGGCTCATATGAAACTTCAGGTATTAAAGTATCAGTATACCAAGTTATAGAGATAAGGAAAAATAATTTCTCTTTTTTCAGCTTAAACACTTCCAAATTCACTGTCTTGAAGCTCCCAGTTCCATTACCTATAACCACAACAATAACCACTAACCCACAAGATTGTTTTGTCTGTATGTTAATATGACATTAATGTATAATAATACAAATTTTTAGCTTTCTATTACACATACTTGAGAAATTATAGTTGAATTAGCAACCTTAACCAAAAAGCTAAAAAATCCACTCTTTAAGCTGGAAGCATTGTATTAATAAGTAATGGCACCAGAGCTAATAAAGACATTGACAGAGATGCTTGTGAGGAACTATAATGATCCATGAGAAAATAATCTTAATGCCGTGGTTTTTGCTTTAATTGGCAATGCTGACTTTTATATTTGCATATTAGGCTAATAGTATATTAATAGTGGAGCATGAAAGTGCAACTATTGTCATCATTATTTTGTTTGTGCTCTTATTATATAACATCAGCTACTCTTTATTCTGGAATTTTTGTGCGACAGCAAATATTACATGGGATTAATAAAACAAATTCATAGTAAATATGTTTTCACATTATATTGAAATGAAACTGCAATTGTGAGAGAATGATGTGTTTAGTGTTGTACGATTTTCATTCATATCTATTTATATAGGTATACAAACTTATTAGGTTATCTATGTGATGGTCAAGTGAAATTGAGTATGTATTTAGAAAAGCACAAGATTTATATTGTCATGAAAGATGCTCATATAATTATGAGTTGCTATTGCTTTTGAATGGATATGGTATAGATAAAGATATAAGTGTGCATCAAACAGCATCTAGATAGTATTTTGTTATAAATGAAGTGAAGATATTATCATTAGAAGTAGCAGCACAGCATTTTCAAGTATATATCAAAATCTTGCTATATTCGCAACATTGTGTTACTTAAATTATATTAACTTATTCATTAATATTTATTAACCTTTGCATTACATATAAAGAGTGGGATGCTGCACGACTGTACTTCTGTGGAGTCGGCTAATAATATTCTTGAGAGCTATCAAATTCTTGGGGACTCTCATTGCTGCCATCTCTGCCATTAAAAAGGACATATTTCGTTACTTTGTTTTGGCCTCAGTGGTCTTCATACCATATGTGATCTGTTTCTGGGTCATGTTTGGAGGACCTCAATCTGCTTCTCTACCTCCTGGCTCTGCAAAAAAGGATCTTTCCACCATATATCATGTTGCTGTGATGGCTTTCAGAATGTCACTTGTGGATAGCTATCCTTACGACGTAAGTTCACACTAATACTGAACAGCAGTATCTAGAGAAAATTACCTAGGGGGATATATGTTTAATGTTGGCTGTGTATAGAATAGATAAACTTTAATATATTAATGAATAATGTAATATATATAATTATATGTTTTGATCTTTATTTAAATTTGCACACTCTATAGATTGTACTGTACATTTTATAAATGTATACATTGGGTGACTAAAAAAGCAGCTGTGTTTTATACATCCAAAAGGGTATAAAGAATAATAGAATAACATTGGATTTTCCATAGAACCAGATTTTTTAAACAAGCTTTTCACCACTATGTATCAATTATTAATCAATAAAAATAATAATTATACATTAGGCAACCCTTGACTGTTTAAAATTTGATGTGTTCATACTTAATCAATCTCTCTTTTTTATAGCTACTACTCTAAATAAATGACAATTATGATAAATGTTATGTAAATAAAGTAGAAATATTAAACTACTGGAAGGTAGTCTCTCCCCCCCCCCCCCCCCCCCCCCCCCCCCTTTATAAATACACACCCGCTAATACTAGAAATAATTATTTACAACCAATGGTTAATTATTGATCTTCCCACTAGTGACTATTATGTTACAAATTAAGTACAAAATAGCTGCTAACTTTGAAAATAGCCAGCTAAACTTATTTTCATAAGAAATCTTTTTTTCTCTCTGTCATGGCTAATAAACATTAACCTAACACTTACATGATGTCACCATTTTTCTGAAGTTCTCCTCTCAGCAAAAAGGTCAAACTCTTGCTAGTGATTTATGAACAATATATACTCAGCATGGCTGGCATATATACTGTTCGTGCAGGAATAACTCCGCACTACTGGCGGTGGGTATGGTAAGGTGATAGTAACTCGAAGGACCAGATGCCAGGTGCAGCAATCAATGGACAGTGCAGCAGAAGCTTGTGCAGCAACAGCTTTAGATACAGTTCGGAGCATGATTTAGGGAAAGGGATGATTACATTAAATAGAGGCGAAGTTACACAAAACTGATTTGGGTAAGAAAGGGAGGGTTTGAAAACAGAACAAAGATATTATGGTAAGGATTCGTACTTAGGTAAGCTAAACAAATGGTAAGTAACATGAAAAGAGTTATTAGACAATTAAATTATTAGTGTAGTTCCAAGTTTTTTTTAATAGTGTTTGATCTTCTTGCCTTGATCCTGGCACTCTTGTGGTGAAGGTGCAGCTCACGCTGAAGAGCTGGGATTAACAGATCACTATTGGATGTCAATAGTGGTTGACGTGCCATATTCTGGTCTGACCCAGACACATGTTTAATGTATCATGCGGGACAAACTACATGCAACATAGACAGCCAGAATTCAGAAAGCTTACGAAGGTGTGGAGCTTCTGTAATGTTTAACTCTTCTTAGTATTTCTGTCTACAACTCTTACTTTCCCATTTGATTGGGTGTAGTTGCATAAATTAAATATGAATTAATGTTATGCTAATGCACAAGACAAGAGAGAAAAATTGTTGAAGTAATCATTATCTCACTGTCTTGATCATATAGAGTCTACGAGACTTAGATGAAGGAACAACATTGATACTTGTGGCTCCTTTCCTCCTGGCATTGGCAGTCATAGGATTAAACCTCTTCATTGCTCTACTCTCTTATACTTTTCAAAATGTTCAGGATCATGCCTTCGAATATTCCATCTTAGAGCATGTAAGATTACCACAAAAAACATTAAGCTATTTAGAAGTGCTCTAACTATGTAGTATCTGTTTGTGATTTAGTAATGCCTTTATTAATTTGTGCATTTATTGTACAGGCTAGAGTGATCAGCTTTTATGAAGAAAAAAGTCGATATTCTTGCATATATGGACGTTATTATGAGTATTTAAGGAATAACTGCAATCCTTTAGTGCAGGAGTGTGATGTCAAATTTGAAGATATTGCACTGCCAGACCTAAAGGTAATGATCTGTATTTACTAATTATTTTCTGAATATTTGAGGCTATTTGATAAGTTTTTGTTAAGAATTATATAACCTCCATCAAGCTAATGAGTTAGTACCTCTATAGCAACAAGAATCATAAGTTTAAATGTTTTCTAAGACTAATGTTTATATTTATAATAATAGCAAATTTTCTCGTGCTTATAGCCAATATTGTTAATAAAACTTTACCCGACGTTTCGACATCTTGCCAAAGTCCTCTTCAGGGGTCAATATGTCAAAACATTGGGTTAAGTTTTATTTAACAATATTGGCTGTTAGAACGAGAAAATTTGCTATTATTATGATTATTTCAGCTGAGAATGACTGAATCAATGTTTATATTTACATCGTCTAATGCTACCATTTTATATCATTAAATTCACATTTCAACCAGTGAAACAAGATCCTGCAGGAGTGTGACTGGTTTGATAGGTTCTTAAACTAATATTTTATAGATCACTGTATTTTCTTTACATATGTTCATATATATGTCTTAGTGTCTTGTGATGCTGCATATACAGAAAGCAAAGCATTGGCAATTATGTATATATTACATAGATTTTACTTACATCTATTAACATTATAATTTGCAGCAACGTCAAATTGGAAAGCCTGGCACTAAAGAGACAACTCTTACTAGTTTAGAGAATAAACTCACCAAGGATATTACATTGCTGCATGAAGAACTTTCTAATATCAGAGAAATACTTGACACATCTGCAAGAGATATAGCAGAGACAAGGCAATTACAGATATCTTCAATGCATGTGCCACACCCACTAGGTCGGACATCATCGACTCTACGTCGAAGTATGAGAACACCAACTCCATCAGAAAAGGAATGGCAAAGAAAGATTAATGCAACTCAAGAAACAATGTAGCTAAAGACTTTTTAACTGATATTTTATGCTATTAGTAAAAAGCATTGATTTTTACAACACTTATGTATTTGCCAACTAGTTAGCTAGCTATCAAGCTATATCAAACATTGTCATTAGATAAGCTGTATTTTATAGCTAGATAATATAGTCTTTCATCAAAAACACTCACTCAGTCTTTCTTTTGATGCTTTAAATTATAAAGTTAGCTATATTCCCTAGGCTACAACTCAACCAAGATGTGCTTCAGAGACCATCACTAAGTATTCACATAGTTGTTTTATTTTGATATGTTCAAGTTTGTTTAACTTATCACAACATGCTGAAAATCTATTCTAGCTAATGACCAAGAAAATCTCAGTTTAATTAATTGCCTACTCTCGAGAATAATAACAATATAGTTATCATATTAGGCATGTCAAAGTATACTTAAGCTATTTCACAATCTAACCTTTTAATTTAAAGTGAGACTAATGTTAGACTTTGTTGTTTTTCCCAATCAGTCAATAGGTAGTTCATACTATTCAAGTCAGCAAATGAGTAGCTAGATATCCCAAGATACCAGCTTTATAAAAAGACTTCTTTATTATTGCTGTAGTTCTTCTGTTTTACAGTTCAATGTTGATAATTATAAGTAAAGCAGATGTGGAGTATATTTGTGTTTCAAGATGCCTGCTTTACTTTAACACTTCATGGTCTTAGCAATCAAGCGATGTAAGTATCATGCAATGCTGTGGAATGAAAACTAACAAGAATGATTGAAAAAAATGTTAAATGAAATATGAAGTGAAACATTACTTTCATTACAAAGTTGTTTTGGTAGATTAAATAGTTCAATCAACCAAAACAACATTGCAATGAAAGTAATCTGTTTCACTTCATATTTCATTTAACATTTTTTTTCAATCATTTTTGTTAGTTTTCATTCCATATGGTATGTTGTCAAGGCTTCCCCAAAGTTTTTTTGAAGAAGTACACCGGTAGTTGAGATGCCACGCTCTCGAAAGCTTACGCACACCCAAATTGAAACTAGCCCCGTTTTCTGTTTACAATTTGATGCTCAGTTCAAGTAAAACCACGTGAGCTGTACGTTTTCAAACTGAACGGACATCAGGGGGTTGGGTCAACAGCCGACTACCTTAGTTATTCTGCAAGTCCCTCTCTTATGTTTTGGAGTAACGAGTGGTGAGAGAATTGCAATAGGATGGTACTAGCATTAATTGTACTTATCCTACCTTCAGTTGCAATTGCTTGTAAGTAAAATTAGCTATTGACAAGGTGTCATTTGGATAGTTAGTGATCTTGCTGCTGATGTTGTTTATATATCTAGTAAATATGGAAGACTGCAATGTGACTGCCAATAGTGATGCAGTAGGAATACCTTATGATGCTGATGGCAGTAGAACAAGGCAGTCCTCAGTTTATAGCTGCATATCAAGCAGAGTCAATGACAACTATTATGTTCATATGATCAGTATGTTCTCCGCTAGTTGGTTCTACCCAAGGAATTTTGTTGATGACACAACTTATACATCCAATGTGTGTATACAAGGGAATGGTTCACTCATAGACAAGCCTCTAATCATTGTATTGGCAAACTACAGATCAACTCAGTGGATTCTCCACATTCCACAAGGAATAGCCGTGAGCAAAGTCATACTGGTGAATCTCTTACAAAATTAGTGTTATATGAACATAAATTGTATTGATTGGAAAGTATTATAATGAATATTCCTTTATTTGCAGTGTTCCTTTTACGGCAGTTCAGTCATATTCCCAAAGGGTCAGGCACCTCAAGTAGAGTGGGGTCCAAGTCGCTATTATGACTTTAGATTTAATTATAATCTCTTAAATAATTACCAATTTATCTCTGACATGTTTGGTCCTATTTCATCCTTTACTGGAACAGAATCATCTAATACATGGATTTTGAACATAGACAGAAGATTGTCCCGTAGTAGTATTGAATACAACGAATGTATGCTTGTCACAGGTATGCAATAATATACATTTTTGCTGATGCAAGGGGGATGTTGCTACTGCAAAGGGAATGTTACTAATTAGTCAAAAATTATGCTATTTTTGGGGTGTGGGTACAATTGAAACTTTTATGTACTCTATGCTACCTAGACCCTCGCTTTTGAACAAGTATGTAATTAGATAGAAATTTTCTAACCTAAAGGTGTCTGGAAAAAAGCAAAGGAAAAAAATGAAAAATCTTGGTCGTCTCCGGGAATCGAACCCAGGGCCACTGGCTTCAGCCATCAGTGCTTTAACCACTGAGCTACGACAACCTTCGACTTCCAACACCTTCACATTTTTCCTTTATACTGTTGAGTAGTACCACTTGCGGCAGTCTCATATTAAACAGACCACCAATTATGTGCCGTAAATTTTTTTCCTTTGCCTTTTTCCAGACCCCTTTAGGTGAGAAAGTTTCTATCTAGTTTGTTTGAAGGGTCTGAACTTGATAATTGTGATGATAAATCCTTTTCAATCCACAAATTATGGATCCTCTCCAGAGGGAGAGGTGTTTCCGGTCGACACCAAAAACGTGTTCTGACGGCACATAATTTGTTGTCTGTTGAGTATGAGACTGCAGCAAGCGGTGCTACTCAACAGTATAAAGGAAACCTGTGAAGGTCTTAGAATTCAACGGTTGTCATAGCTCAGTGGTTAGAGCACTGGTGGCTGAATGAAGCCAGTGGCCCCGGGTTCGATTCCTGGCAACGACCAAGATTTTTCATTTTTTTCCTTTGCTTTTTTCCAGACCCCTTTAGGTGAGAAAGTTTCTATCTAGTTTGTGTGAAGGGTCAGAACTTAATAAGTATGTAATTACATCAATAAAGCATCCTAAAAAATATAATATAATTGGAGTCTACTATGCTTGTATTTTGTATTTATTGGGTACCAGGAGTGAGAATTCCTGTAGTGTTTATATTATAGCACCTGTGTACTTGTTCGAAATCTAAAATTTGTGCATAGTCGAAAATTGGATACAATTTAGATTAAAACAAATACTGATTGTCCAAACTGAATGCTACCATATCTATTGTTTCAGTTAATGTTGATGGCTGCAGCATTGTATCCAACAGTCCTAACACAGCAGGAGAGCACTCTAGAATGAGCCGTCGATACTCCACTTACAGTTGCTTGTCAAATGAAAGCAACAACAACTATAACATTCACGTAATTAGTGTACACCAAGCTTCAGATTATTACTTTGGTTACTATTCCACCGTATCTCTGAATGTAAATGGACCCTTGTCTGATAAGCCGCTCATCCTAGCATTTGTGAACTATGAACCAGTCCAGTGGATCCTACACATACCAGAAGGAGTGGTTGTTAGCAAAGTGATACTGGTAAGTCTCATGCTTGACATTTAAAAAAAGTAGATAATAAATTCAAAGTTCAATAGATATTCATTTATTTACTTTAGTTCAACCATCTTTTTATTATTATTTAAGTGGCAACTTTTCTAGGCAATATTAGCATTTTGTCTTAGCCATTCTATCATTTGTAAGTCTTCCTATATACTGCTAGTTAGATTACCACAATTTAGCCGTTCTTGCTAATTTCATAGATGGTTTGCAATTCTTGGCATTAAATTGCACATATGAATTTGATGAGTAGCAGAAACTTAAAGGTACTAGTCAGGACATTGACTGGTGTGCAGCTGGACTCATGACAAGAAGTATGATATTGATACTAAAACCGGTACAGTTGGGACATATGTAAACACCAATAGCCATCAAGTGCTAACCACAACACAAATCATAATACTGTTGCAGGTAGTTTGCATGTGCTCATTTTGTACTTAATTGATCACGTAAAAGGCTCACTTAGTTTATTCTTTATTCTTGAGTATTTGCTGTACATTATCAGTAAGGTGGATAAGATGATTTTATCCATAAAATGACTGGACTACTGTTCTAAGTATATGTCACACATTAGCATTATAACAAACATGCACAACACACGTCAAGCAAAATGATAGAAACACAATATTCTGACTTCATTGTAAATCATATATAGGAACAACATCAAAGGAAAACAGTATATTACAGCTATTGCATGTAAGGAATTTTAATAGTTATCAAACTTTATCTCAAATAATGTTTCAAATATTGTATTTGATATTTCAGTGAATCAAAAATAATGTCCTCGAAAAACTTCTTGCCATCATTGAGCTATTGCCAACACAATGAAGCACCAAAGGTGTGAACCCTTAGTGTTAATACAATTTAGCTAGCTAGCTATCACAAAGACTCAAAGAATAACTTTTGGTGTAGTATCAATATGTCAATATGTAACTCATACAAATCTATTAGCTTGTTCAAATCGATATATAGCTGGTGCAATGAAACGGTAGATGTAAATGTCCCATCTTCATAAGAAAAGACAAACATGCAAAAGACACTCGCATACCAGGTAGATTCAACGGGGAACTCCAACCCCAGGACTCCTGTAAACCACCTAGAATATGAAGCAAAACTACCACAGGCAACAAGTTAATTGCTCACATGAGTACAGCATGACAATAGAGAGCGTTACCAAAAATAACTTGCATTGTATGAAAAAACATAATTAACTTTCTGAAATAAACAGTCGAAACAAAAATTCTGGCACATTAAAAGAACTTAAATTGTTTAGTGCAACATTTTGATTTTAATCTTCAGGAGAATGCCCACCTCAAAATCCACTATTTATTGTGTGACTACACAGACTGACTGACTGACTTTTTTTTCTTTTTCATGACTTTTGACTAACTTAATTTTCTTGAAAAAGAAATTATGTAACCATTCTAAAGAATTATACTACTACATGCAAGTCTTCTTTAATTCAATCTTCATAAGTGCCTACAGTTCTTCCAACCGTTGTTAGTGGGTGTTGTGTAACAACTCTTTAGTGGTTGTAATGAATAATGGCAGTAAAAAGAAAGATACTTGTCAGCATGTCTTCCTGTACACTTTAATTCACAAACTATCTAAGATACAAATCAATGGAACTAATGTAAAATATTCCAAGTCACACAAGAATATTCAAATGATTATGAATTAGTAATTCAAAAGTTCAAACTAGCAAAAAAGAGCATAATGTTGCCACCTCGATTTGTTTATATACGGTAGTAACATAGGTAATTTTTTATATTTTGCAGTACTCGTATCATTTCAGTACTGTTTTGTTCTCTGGAGCTGAGGCCCTTCAAGTAGAGCGAGGTCCGAGGCTATATGGATATGGAGCTGACAGTAATAGTACCAGGAGGCTGCTGAGATACATTTCTAACACATATGGCCCTGTGGCTTCTTTCACTGGAACACCTGAAGCAAGAGATTGGATACTGACAATCAATGCAACACACTTTAATGAAAGTGCAGGATCAGCTACTCTTCCAGTATATCACCTGTTGTATCTACTAATAGTAGGTTTTACAAGTTTTACAATAAATAAAGCATTATTTATATTTTTTATAGAGCACGCTGTGGCACCTGACATACTAACTTTTCAAAAATTAGAAGTGCAGTAGCATAAGTTAGTTTTTGTTGGCTTCCCTCTACTGCTCTACTTCTTCCTTAGCCATCCCAGTTTTTCTTATTCCTCTTTTCAACTCATGGATTCCCTTCTCCTCCTCTGTCTACCTCTCCTGCTCCTCAGTATCTCTGCCCTTTCTGTATATTTTCTTTCACTTTTTTTTTCATTGAAGTAGTTACATCAATCAGCTTTTTCTCACCTGCTTCTACTTTATTAACCCTTGCATTTTTCTGCTTCTCTGTCTTTCTTATACCCATATTGGTTAGCCATTGTAGATGAACACTCTTTCATAACTCTGTTTAGTGGCACAGAGTTCAGATTTATAGGATATATTAGGTTAATTGTTAGGTCCCGATGGTTTAAATGGTTTGTGTGCAGTCCGTAGTTGACGGTCGCAGGTTTGACACTGAGATAGAAGCCTTTTTTTCTGCCATTTTTTCCCTTTTGTCGAATTTTTTTTTCAATTCAGGTAATGATGGTGATGTTGCTTTACCTACTCTGATCATCATATGAATTATTCATTGTTATTATTACTATCACATTATTTATGTTGTTGTCACATCACTACTGCTGACTGCATTCCAATTAGCAAGTTGTTAATGAGTACAATTTCATAGTATGAGTGCATGTCTATAGAGAAGAGAAAGAGAGTAAAGTATGTAGCAGTAGGACAGAAATTGAAGGTTAAAACATCATGTGAAAATGTTAGTGTATCCTCTTTTTTTTGGGGGGGGGGTGTTTTTAGCTGGTTTAGTTGTTGTTTTTTTGTTCTTTTTGTATGGTTGTCACCATCTACTACTGCTTTATACTTACAGTTTGGTACTTCTGATTGGTCGTTTTTGTTAGGTTTCATTTTTTTCTCCTAAAATTGTATTTGGCTGCATAAGATATATTGTGTATACTTACACCTAGCAAGTGTTTTCATCACACAAATATTAGGGACATGAACTTTAATATTCCTTCTTAATAGAAATAATGGTTGATAGTTCTACCTATAATTTAGGTTAAATTGTTTGTTTGTTTTAAGTATAGCTTACAGCAGTATAGAAAAATCTTTTAGCATGGGGGGAGGGGGGGGGGTTTCAAGGGCATGTGCTTTTTTGTGTTTAACAATGTTCATGTGGCAAATGACCCCTTTCGATTGTTACCCAAAAAAATATGGGTGATCCCTAGCCCCCCGAACCCCCGGTACTAACGCTGCATTTTAAACTTTGGCAACAAACTGAGATAAGATAGTGCAACTAAACTAATGTTTTCCTTTTAACTAAGTCACAGAGACTGCTTAAATTCCTATCACTCAAGGAAATTAATATCTCAACACATACCACTTTTTCGAAGTTAGATAGTGATAATGCTAAAGAAATATTTAGTTTGATTCTCATACGTTCCTACTTTATTCTTTTACGTAGCTATTTTGCCTTTTTTATCATGCAGGTCAACAACAAAATGTTGTAATTACTTCTATGGCTGTGGCAATAGCTGTACTGGGCATTTGTTCTTGCTCACTAATTATTGTTGTATTTTGTTTAGTGTTCCATAGAAACAATGGTAAGTAATTTAATTAATGGTAGTCACCTTAATAGTGTAACTATTAGCAAATTATCCTGTTTTATCAGCTAAAATAAAAATTTAACCCGACATTTCGACTGCCAAAATGCTCTTCAGGGGTCAAGAGGACTCCAGCAAGAAGTTGCAATGTCAGGTTAAGTTTTAATTACATAATATAGGCTGTTAAAATGAGAATATTTGCTATTATTATTCTTTTTCAGCTGAATGATAATAATAATAATAATAATAATAATAATAATAATAATAATACAATAATAATAATAATAATAATAATAATAATAGCAAAATTGTATTCCCCTTAATCTAAAGATGAGACTTCACCAAAAATCATTCTAATTATTTAAATGAGGTCCAACTTTAAACTGTGGAAAGATTTAGTAGTTCATATTTAATGGAGAAATTTTTTTAAATTTCTAAATATTCACTACCAACTTGGTAATAAGTGTCTATTTTATGTGTGTGTTTATGTGGCTATTAAATGTGGTTATTAAGTGGGTGTGGTTTTGTATAAATTAAAAAAATTGATTCAAAGTAACCCCCCTTGAGCAGGTCTGGCTACAGATTTGTTTACGGCTGTAAAGAAGAGAAATACAAAATTGGTATCTCATCTTTCCTAGCAAGAAGCTTAGATAGGCACATATATGATTCAGGAAAAGAATATTGTATATTGACAGACAAACATTTGGAAGGGTGTCGACGGACATTAGAAGTGAAGAGGTAGGGAAGGCCAGGAAAAAGTGTTGCTCTGGAAAGTCCAATGTATAATTAAACAAATTATTACACTACAGTACAATATGGGGGTTTCATTTCACTCTCACACTTGCATTTTCAATGCCTTCAGCTTGTGAAAATACTCACATGTGCTCATGAATATCTCCCCGTATTGTAAGCCGACTCGTAGAATAAATATTACATACATAACTGAAGTTGCATTTAATTAATATGATTTTTACTTTTCTAAAGGTGCAAAAGCAAAGGCTACTGCAAAACAAGTTGTTCAAGCTGCCATGTATGAAAAAATCAAGATCAAGATGGAAAATACTAAAATAAAATATGATGCCCAGTGCAATTTTACCGTCAACTGACATTAAGCCGAAGAAGAATATTGCCTATGAAACTGTATTATATCCCACAATAATTTAATGGTAATGTTTAACCTAAAGAACTAAGAGTGTAAACTCTCGGCACTAGTTAGTTTGTTCAATAATTTGTTAATAAAGTGACTACTGTTGAATAGAAAAGTTAACTACATTTTTAGCTTATGACAATAATGGTGTTGCTTCATTAATAAATATTATTCAACTTAACAATTTCTTTCTCAGCTTTCTTTAATTATTTGGATCTATTCTCTCTCTTTCACAGGCCCTTTTAATTAAACTGATTAAAAACTGCCACTGACCTATGATAACCAGCCAGCAACAAAACACTCCAATTATGTATTTATGCTGTTATGGTTATTTCTATGTTACATTCTCAAACACCATTGGAATTTTTTCAAAGACTCTTTTTATCCGTGGAAATTTTTTTATCCATGAAAGAATGTTAGTTCTGTTGCAGAACTCGTGTGTGTTAAGCAAACTGTCCTATTCTGTATTGTTTAAAAACATGCCCACGAAATAGAGAGAATCTATCTAAATTTTAAATTATCTAGCTAGCCAGCAATTATGCTAACTATGGTTTAGAATGGACAACTTTAGTCTAACAGAGTGAGGAAATCACTGATGTGGCTTTTCAGCATCCAATAAAGTCCATGTGTGATAACCACAGGAGCATTTGGACTTTCTGCCAAGAATGTTACACAACATTTAGGACACACTTCATTTAATAGCAGGCACATTTACAGTTGATGAAAGAATCTCACCTCCAGCAGCAGAAACCTCCTACATGAATACATCAGTTGAAATAATCAGCTAGAGCTGGGAGTAGTAAAACTTGCATGTTCACATGAGCACTCATAATTCTAAATGGCAAGTAACAAATGAATGGGTGTGGCCATGTAGCACTCATCATAATGCCTGCCGTTTGTCTCGTTTTCTGAAAAGTAAGCCTAAATTGTAAAAAAAAAGGCACATTAAAGGGACATTTTCTCAAGGAATTATAATCCACCATCTTTGAGGTCACTGTTGACAGAGTGAATTAATAAATGACAAAGAGACTACTTATAACCCTCATATGCATGCATGCTGAAGGTTAATGACAAAATTTGTATGCTATAGTTTATGTATTGCAAAATGAATTGTAACTGCCGTAAAAACTAGAGCACTACGAGTGCAAGCCCTAAGCATTAGTAAACAAATGCAAAAATTTGCTAAAGAAGTCACTGTTGTTCAATAACCAAGTACTTAAATTTTCAGTTTTAGTTTTGTTCTATTAATGAATAAAAATTTTAGCTTGTCCATTGTAAATTGGCCTGCTTGCATCTCAGGGCTTCATTCAGACATTTCAAGGGCTTTTTTATGGGCATAAATGTTTACAACCAACACTTACACACCTGGGACTGATCCATACTTTCTAGAGTTGTTATACAAGCATGATACTTAGCAATATGGTTTTTACGACTGTCAGTAGGTCAGCTGAGATCTTACAAGTGATAGATAGAGGGACTTCTTAATGTTTATGGGTGATGTGCAAGGAATTGTTCGCCTAATTAAATACATAGACCAATAAGCTTTACTGCATATTTCTTTGATGTGGACAGACCAAGATAAAGAATGACAGACTACTATAACCCTCTCGCGCATACACAATGAGGGTTAAGACTTAGCCGCTGCGTTCGGTCCGGAATTGTATATCCTATAGCTGCCGCACCTGGGAGAATCATGGCTGTGACCTACTTCGAAACATTTAGACTGTGAAATTGCTATTTCTCGAGCTGCTGACTCTCTCAGGCTATATTCTGAAAAGTGAGCAAGAACAATGCTTGAAAAAAAATTTGTAGCTGATAAGATGTCTTTGCTTCGCTGACTATTGGTTTTGTTAAGTCTTTGTTACATACTACTGCATTGGGTAGAAACATCTTTCCACAAGAATAGCATAAGGAATGACTTACGTACACGTTTAGAGGCAGCTTTGATAACATTCTTGATCATTACCGCAAACCTTTCACAAATTCCTGTAAAATGAGATTGGAGCACGATGGACACCAGACCCTTTCCCCACGTAGCTGTTAGGTAAAGGGTCTGGCTAGCGAGACTACCTTCTGTCAATGCCTCTATAATATTTTGTTATCCCAAGGTATTCATTTTACAATTAACAAAATGGACTATTCAATCAGTGCACTCAAAGTGCTGTAATTCTTTGCAGATAATAATTTTTTTGCTCACCATTGGTCAAATGTGACCCAGTCCACTAAATAAGGTATATAGATTCCATACAAAGAGTGCATCTAACTAACAGGCAAATTCATTTGCAACCAAATCAGGTACAACATAAATGGAAATAGATGAAGTGAATACAAGTGCCATGGTACAGCAGGTACAAGCAACTTTGTTTTTTCCTGGAGGAATACAAAGTTAAGTGCCATGGTATGGCAGGTACTTGCTAGTTATCGATAATTAGTGAACTGTTATTTTCATTCTTTGCAAATCAAAGAATATAACAAGATGCTTATACTTGTATTGAATTCGGAAACATAAAATTTAACATAGTGATGTGCTTTAGCACAAATGGCGAGCAAGATATTGTGCCCAAAGTAATTCAAACCACAGGGTAGCTAAACCATTAAATTTTTACCTTAAATCTGATGAAAGCTGATTATTGCCATTACAAATCTGTATGCAAAATACAAAAAGGCTACAATTATTAGTTTGCTTGAAGTTAATGTTCTAGCTCCTATTCACCTAGTTTAGAATGACATTAAGTAGCGATTGAACAGTTAACTATATGGAATTACTATCTTGCTTCAATTTTCTATAGTTGTAGCTTCAGCAGCAACTATTTTCAAGAATAAGCCACTCTGACTGTCCAAATAATCAGTACAGTTCCTGACAAAAAACACTCAAGCTACTTTAAACAAATGAAGCACCAAAGATGTGAACCCTCAGCACTATTTAACACTACCTAGCTATTACAATAATATAATCTCCTTCCAAAAGAACAAGCAATCTGTTAGCTTTTTTAATGAGGCATCAAACTAGCTCGACCAATGAAAAATGTTACATGGAAACGCTGTGTTCATAAGAGAAGAAGCTAAACTAGCCAGAAACACTCACCGATATGCATTTCAACGCAAACTTCACTTCTTTCAACTCCGTTAACTTCCCTGAGCATAAATCAAACTACACCGCTGGCTGCAAGAAATTATTTGCTCACGTGATTATGACGTAAAGCTAGGGGCGTTGCCCATAAAAGCTGGTACCTACCACGGAGCTGCTGTAAGCTTCGCGTTTTCTCAATGATTAGCCCAAAATTCAAAAAAGTATATAGCACAATAAAAGGTCTTAAGTCCTGAGTAAGTCCATACCTAAATAAACTCTTAATTGTCAGTATTCTCCAAAATCAGAGCATGACAGACAGACAGACAGACAGATAGACAGACAGACAGACAGACAGACAGACCGACAGTCAGGACGACTACTATAACCCTCTCGCGCATGCGCGCTGAGAGTTAATGATCGAGCTTTATTATTACATTCGATACATGGTTTTCAATGCCATAGTACATACTTGCCACAATAAATTTGACTTGAAAAAAGGCATTTCTAAAGATAAGCAAAGACTTGCTTACTGAAAGGGAAAAAAATAAATACAGGGAGGAATCTTAAAAAGTTGTGTAAGGGCAGCTTATAATATATTTAATTGATAACCCCCAATATTGTTTCGCTCAATCACCATCAAATATTTGGGTTGAGAGTTGGGTCTCTGTGATATAACAGGAAGAAAGAAAGTTTGTAGCCTGGCATACCAGGAAGGAGTGGCCTAGCCAAACAAGAATTGTTTATTCTGCTAATTTATCACTTCAAAATAAAAAATATTAATCAAATTCTTTATTGTTTAATAAGCCTGTAAAAGAGAGAGAATACATTTAATGATGATTTTTAAAAAAAGGCTGAAATAGGAATTGTGAAGTTATAAATTAGTAGGGTAAAAATATCCACAGTTGAAAAGCATCTTAGAACAAAAGAAAATTTCCGTTGGTCTGTTGAGAGTGAGACTGTAGCATAGCAGTACCCTTAACAGTATTAATACAGGATTGAAATGTTTGTATGTTGGTCTGTTGAGAGTGAGACTGTAGCATAGCAGTATCCTTAACAGTATATATACTGAAGTGTTTGTATGCTGGCTGGTTTTCGTAGCTCAGTGGCAAAGCCCTTGTGTATTAAGAAAGCAGTCCTGTGTTCGATTACCATGGTGACCAAATATTTTAAATTTTGTTGTATAAAAAAGCCTGTGAAAGAAAGAGAATACATCTAATGATAGTATAGTAGGCATAAAAAATGTTAGGTTAGCTAAGTCTTGGTAGTGTGAAAACAGCTGCAGTGATGTAGGGTTTTCTATTGCCAGAAGAAATCCTGCAGTTAGGCATAATTGTCACAGGAGAATGATCAGAAAGGAGTGGGAAGGACGAGCAAGGTGGAACTTCCTGCTAGTTTGGAGTATATAGAAACCTAGGAAGTCAGATATAGTGCACATGTTGAAAGGCTTGATGCCCTTTCTCAGAATACAAGCTGGTGATTTTGTTTGTTTTCAGACTTTCTGTGGGTGTTCCAGCTGTGGAGCAGGCAAACCAGGACTCAGGCGATCGGAGTCTGGTGCTTTAAGCACACTACAAAAAGAGGAATGAAAGAGATGCTTCAATGTGGGGTAACTGCTTCACTCTGTTTGAGTAATGGGAACCCGTGAAAACTCGGGAATGAGTGCCTACAGAGAGCAACTCCTTGACCATGATACTATATCCCTGAATGGATCACAGCGTCACCCATTCTAGTAGGAAAAAGAGCCTCTGAAACACTATAAATAAAAAATCACATTATACTCTGGGGCTATACTGTTTACAGCTATGATTATGGCTACTCCATTCCACTTGCATCTAAACCTAAGCCTTACCCTTCTATGTTGCCTATTGACCTCCTCGATCTTGCCCAGGTCTAGCTACTATGTGCCAATTGTTGTTGCATTAGCAATACAGGGTCATAGTTGGCAGGCAATATAGTAAGGGCATAGTGTGACGGTCAGTCAGTGGTGAACTTAGCCTGCAGGAAGCCAGAAAACATGCATCTCAGAAGGAGCTTGGCATTATTGGAGGCAAGGGAAGGTTTTCATATAGTCTCTCTAGGGACAGAGCTCAGTTGGTTGCTGCAGGTTTTACAGGAAGGACACCAGTAAAGATTCCAGAGGAGGTCCTGAAGCTGGTGGCAAGAACCGAGCCAGACCAGAACTCAATTAGGTACAGGAAGTGTTGTATAGTAAAAGGAGTGCATCCATTTAATAATATTGGGAGCACAGTTTGTTGCAGTGCTAGCTATAAAAGGGATGCAAGCTCAGTAACATGTAATCTTGCACGTGTAAAGCATGCCCGAATTGAGCTGGGTGAACTTGACCACCACTGGGGCAGCATGCCAAGGCTGGTGCAGGTTCTGAGGAGCACCAGAAGGCTTAGAGAGGAGCAAGATGGCAAGGATCAGGTCAGGCACTCAGCATACTCTTGAAACTATGGGGCAGCTGGGAAAAGACAGTGATTGGAATGGAACCATTGTATGGGTAGCTTTTTGCCTCTGTTACTTCAGTTGTTTGAAGCAGGGGAGATTACAGCTCCAGAATAGGGAAATTTTGATCCAAGATGTATATGTCGCCAATGCTGATACATCCAGGAGGATCATCAAGGCATCTAATATTGACCAATTCAGGGAATGGTCTGACATCTATCTGGGTTGGACTGGTACAATGTTATGCCCAGTAATGGCATTGTTGGGATACCAGGTAGAGAAAAAGAGGATTTGAGGTTGGCAAACCACTTACCAGGTCACGGCTAGTGCAGCACGTAAAAAAAAATCTGGGGGGAAAAGATAGGATTAGCAGCATGAAAATCTTAAACTTAAATCATAGGTTTTAGAATTGAGTGTTGCAGATCTGTCATTAGGGACTTCGGCAGATGGAAGAGTAATGCCTTCCAGAAGTACTTCAGAATAGACTGAACTAACCTCGCAAGATTATCAGTGAAACTAGCAACGAAGTGTGAAACTAACTATGATTATTACTTGAGCTATCTATGTACTGGACTCCAAATGAATTTCAGAACCTGGGAAACCTATAATCCTAGGAAACCTAATCCTGGGGTTGACTGGTTTAAAATGGTCAGGATAACTGCCTCCACTTTGTTTTAAGTAGTTCATTAGGGGCAATTTATGGGAATGAAATTTAAAAAATATGGATAATTAGCCATATATGAATATGAACATATGTCTAACATTTATTGGTTCTCTTAGTTTGATTTTCTTGTACACCAATACATATCTCATATATGTTTTAAGTATTCCCAACTTATTATATCACCATTATTAAGCCAAGTTGCTTTTAAAAGTGAAAGAAGCTAAAAAAATATTGCTAAGTGTAATTTGCTAAATTAGTGTTTACACACAATTTGTTTCTGATGCAAGTACTCTGGCAAACTAAACATTATCAATGTCAACTTACTAAACCTGCAGTGAGTTTAAACTGTATTTAAAGAATTAGTGATAATTAGAAGTACTATAGATCTGTTTGAGTGACTCAAGAATGTATGCGGCTGTAGTCTTTATTATCACTGCTACACTTCAATATGTGGAAAATTCAAATGTTAGCTTTAATGGCCATTCACCTAGCTATGGTTCTTGTGACAATAGATTATCCTGTCCCTCGTGGTCTTACTGTAGTAACAACAGCACTTGTGAATGCTATGATCGAAATTATGTAGTCTTGTGCAGCGAGGATATGAAAAAAGGAGGCTTACTTCAGTGTTATTGCATGACTTGGAAAAAGAAGGAAATTGTCTTTATAACTGCAAGAGTTACAGCAACAACTACTTCAGTTTAAATGGTGCCTACACTACATTAACAAGAAACGTGACAGACTTGAATACACAAATGTGTGGTAGACTGAATCGTAATGGAACATTGTGCAGTCAATGTGTTGATGGGATGTATATGAGAGCTTATTCTTATGATATGTCTTGCACTACATGTTCTGGAGGTTGGATTAATATACTGAAATATATCTTGGTTGCTTTTGTGCCACTTACAGTGTTTTATTTGATGATCTTACTTTGTAGAATTAACATTCCATCTTCAAGGCTTCAGGGTTTTGTAATAGTTTGTCAAATGGCTACATCACCTATGATACTCCGAGTATATGCTACTGCATATACAATAAGCAAGAAGTCAATGACATATACTGTATTGCAAGTTTTGGGTACTATTGTTGGCATCTGTAATCTAGACTTTTTTCGCTTAATAGATCTTGATATATGCTTTCGAATAGCTCCTTTAACTGTGCTCTCTTTAGATCTCCACGTTGCTTTATTCCCTTTCTTCCTTATTTCAGTTACATGGTTGATAATTTTGCTGCATCATCATAATTTTAAAGCAGTTCATCTCATGTGTAAAGTACCCGTTTATTTGGCCAACAAGGGTGGTAACCATAGTAACTCAATGGATATCAAAACTTCCACAATGGAAGCTTTCGTCACATTCATGCTCCTCTCATATGTTAAACTTTTTAACGTCTGCTTGGATGTCCTGGTTCCTGTGACAATACACAGGGTGAAGAACAAAAACCGTATTGCTTTATTTATGGATGCCTCTCTTTCCTATTTTGGCTACAGCCACTTATTTTACACAATTCCTTCACTTTTGATAGGCTTAGTGTTTATTGTAGGTCCAGTAACCACACTGTTTCTATATTCTTATACATTCTTTCAAAAGGGTCTTAACATGCTTCCACATCGATGGCAAATTTTTATTCGATTAATAGTGGACTCTTTGCAAGGTCATTACAAAGATGGCACTGAGCCAGGTAAAAGAGACTGTCGATGGTTTTCAACCATACCATTTATTCTTCGCTTTGTATTCTTTATAATGATCTCCTTTACCTTTAACACTGCTATGCTGCCTTACATAACTCAAGTATTTACTTTGGGAGCAATTATAACTATATTATTAGCAGATCCATTCAAACACAATTTCAAGCAAATGACTAGCTATTTTTCCTTTTATTTGCTTCTATTGGCTAACATATTATTATATGCTATGGATTGGAATGGATTACACTTACATATCCATCACTGTTCCTGTTGAGTTCAATTTCATGGTATTGATAATCATAGCGGTGTTTTCAGGATTCTTATACCCTGTTGTCTTGTGACAATGTACACTAGTTTATGATAGAAAGAGAAGGATTCCATCTACTCTCTCTTAACCTAATTTTGCACTGTCAATTTTTAGCTATAGAGATACTGAAAGGTTCATTTGATGTGATCAAGCCATGAGTTCAACCCTAGTTCTTTAATTGCCGACTCATTTAGTTGCATATATCCTACTTATACTAGGCAAACTCATAATAACTAAAACTGTATATACGATTGGTTTTTATTGTAGCTATAATATGATTAGTTGGTTATTCAGAATACTGACATTAAGTTTCATGTGTTACTTGTATTCATTTAAGCTGGACAACTTTTTTCTTGTGTCAAAAAAAAAATTTGATGCTAAAAATTTAGCTATTTGGTTTAGCTGTTTTGATGAGGTTGGATGGTTCATTGTTGGTTGTTAATGCAGTACTTGTCTGGGTTTCAACAGCTGCCATGTCAGCAAATGTTTATCACATTGGGTTGCAGTCATTATACACAAAGAATAGTTTGTGCCTACTATCTGTAAGAATTGTGATGATGTTGCATCTGTTATGTAAGAAACTCTTGCAAGGTAGCTCTGACAGCTCCAAGTCCTCTACAAGTAGCCAATAGACTGGAATTCTCATTAAATATGGCATGGGAGTCTCAATCTCAGCCAAGATATGATAATCTGTAGGTGCTACACCCAAACAGAGGGACCTCATGATGCACTGACAGTGTAATTGCATGTGCATATATGGGCATATGTTTGTGTTAATATTTCAGGAGGTGATTGGAGAAGCTCTGCAGCAGCCCGGAGAAAATTGTGTGTAAATGCTAAGTTTATGGTATTCTTGGAATGCTGAGGCTGAGTGAGTAGTGTCAAAGACCATGTATAATCAAGCAGAATTTAAGACATTGCCATAGCACATGGTTTTGAAAAGCAGAGTATATGAAGAATAGTTTAGAGCCAAAATTATACTTATATACTCCGATGCAAACTAATTATTCTGTAAGAGTAACTTCACTGCCGTCTTTATGAACATGATCATTCAAAATGCTGTCATGGACTCCAGGATTGGCTTCTACTTGGTTGGGTTAGCGGAAGGAGGGCTCAGTCCTCCTGCTTGAAGTTATTGGTTAATAGTTTAAGTGCATGTAACAGGTGACTTGGTCACTTGATATGTATCTTTTCTTTCGCTGTGTGTTCTTAAGAAAGTGTGTTTCACTTTAAATGTTGTTTCAGACAACATTGCTTCTAAAAGAATTCTTTGTCTGTTGTGTATTTATTTCCAACATGTTTTGAGGTAGGTCAAATTGAAAGAGAAAAGGTGAACGAACAAGGTTAGTAATTATAGCTGAGCGTCCATCATTGTTGTTGCTAATTGTAATATCACTCTTATATAATGTCTGCTATTGTGTTGTACATGATAAATAAAATTTAGCATATTCAAAGTTATCCTTTATCTGCAAACTATCAAATGTCGGCAAGTGACAGTTGTTTTAGTGGTTGAAGCTAGCAATTACTTGTTTTACTTATGACATTCATCTGTTCAGGACTGCTTTACTATACTATTGGCTGATCCCATTCACTAGTTTCAGATTCTTACTTCTGACATAGAAAGAACTACTAACGAAGTGCTGTTGCATTTAGGGGGAGAGAATCAAGCGAGTCAAGGCTGAATACAGAAACTGAATCTTGGTGGGGCAAATTTTTTGTAGAATTTAGGAGGGGTAATGAATGTAAACATACAGAGTCATAAGAGACCCTTGCAGTGCATAGAACATATGAAAAGCTATGCTCATTTCATGCAGTAGAATCAATAATCTCAATCACCAGTAACTCTTGAACAAGCTCTCAGCTACGATAAAAAATAAACCAGTGTTATTATTTGTAATTTTAGCCAACAAATATGGAATTACTACTTACCTCATTCTTGAGTATTGATAACTTCTGTAGTATCAAATTGAAGTTACTTTGACCATCTGAATTACCTTGAATTCTTGACAACAAGCTCTCACCTACAAAAACAAAAGACAATCAATTTTAGCACACAAATACAAAATTAATTTCTTACCTCATTTTCTTGAGCAGTGGTAACTTTTGTAGTACCTAATTTGAGTCATTCTGACTATTTGAATTTATCAGTCACTGTTGACAACAAGCTCTTTGCTATAAAAAATAAAGGCCAGAGTTATTTTTGCATATTTAGCTAACAATATGGAATTACGTACCTACCTCAGCATCCCTCGAGTAGTAGTAGCTTCCTTAGCATTAATACTTTATGTGCTTACATACGCTTTTCAGAAGTAGTGATAGCTCTCTTAGTACAGACTAGGTGGCTCTTGACAACTAACAAGCTGCACTTAGCCGGAAAAACGGCGATGTTTTGAATGTAAATCTGGTAAAGGGTCTTCAATGCCATAGTAACCGAAAGCAAGCGTTTTCGCAGGAATTTTCTCACACTTTGGAGCTTAAGTATAAAGTAAGGTTTGTTTAATGCTGTAGTTTCAGAATAAACTGGAGTCAAGCCTATAAAGCCGTGTTTTTTTGGAGAAAAATTTTTTTCCGGCGCGCGTTTAAAGAGCATACGTACCATCCATACATACATAAATACTAGTGGTGCGCTCGAATAGCGCAAATGCATGGCGAGCGAGCAGACTCATTTTACAGAAAAATAGGACAGAAATTACATCTAACTGTAGTGCACAGTGTAACAGTTAGCATCAGAGAATCTAAAGTCTCTGATCCCAGACTAAACTAACAGAATTACCTGAATAAACTTCAAAGCAGTGGCAAAGAAGCGCAGCTTGACAAAGACTTCACAATTATTTCAAGAAGAGAGTAGCTGTAAACTTTTTGGTTGAAACAAAGTTGGTAAGGTAATTCAGCAGGATGATTCTCCTCGCTCGTTAATTGAAAAATACTGGAACTGTGAACGCTTTACCTAACTTACGTAATTAGAAGCGCGTGCGAAAACAGAAGTCTCACGTACCCCATAAACAGATAAACTAGTGATGTGCTTGAGCACAAATGGCGAGCGAGCCTAAAGACTATACTATTTTTATATGACTTCTAACACTGAAGCTACTGAAAATAAGGTCCAGTTTTTAAATTTCGCATGCACGGTAAAGGGATTTCAGTGCCATAGTAACAACTCTCTGTAACTGCTTGAAATGAAGGAAAACAACAACAACAAAACAATACACGTTATTTAAACGTTTTCTTTGTGATATTCTTTAGCTAAGTAGTGGTTGTAAAACACATTGTTTTGGCACAACTGGACATGCACCTACACAGAATTACATTAGCGGTAGTCTAGTGTACAATGTACAGTCGAGACTCCGACGAGAGGACACTTTCGTGCAGCAGCAATTGTCCTTTGTTCAGAGATTGTTCTCTGTTGGGAGTTTGATTTTATAATCCATTTTTTACCATTGACAGAGTAATAGAATAATTCAAATAAAGTTTAATGAAAACATTTTTGCAGATGATACAACTGCATGTTCTTAGCTATACAATATTATTTATGAAAGTATTGATCAAGAGTAGTTTGTTTTGCTGTACTGTACGCTATCACAGCAATGCGATCAATAAAAGAACCAACAGACAATGCTTCACCAGTATGGCCTTTAAACTCCAAAAATTAGGAAACGTCTTCCAAAACATTTATTATTTCCTTGTATGTTTTCAATTTTGGAACCACTATAGCTGCTTCATCACATTCATCTTCTTCATCATCTACCTCCATTGCACTCTCAACTTCATTTTTGGTTAGTTCTTTAAGAAAAGTTTCCTCCCAATTCTCATTGTCCATGTCAGCACAAATAGGGAGATTATCATCCCCAGTAATGAATTCTCGTGCAGTGCAACTCTCTGAGCCGGTTTGCTCGATCAGACACTGCAACTCATCAATATCAGAAAAGGGGTCAACACTACCATCTGTAGCACCTAACGTGACCACATCAAGCTCATAGTTGAGAACACCAGCCTTTTTGAAACACTTGCTATTAGTTTCTGGGCTCACTTCTTGCCATGCTAGGGCGACCCACCTAAGAGCAACCAAAACATTCACAAACTTAATCACATCAGTAGCACGGTCACAAGAGTCGATCTTTGAAACAAAAGTTAAAAAGTGTTTACGATAATAAGCCTTAAAGGTCTGAATAATTCCAAGGTCCAGAGGTTGCAAACATGATGTTGTGTTTGGTGGGAAAAAGATTATTTTAATATTTGAAAATTTTGATACTAACTATAAGGATGGCAACCAGCATTATCCATCAATAATAAAATATTTCGATTAGACGTGATCAATCTTCGATTAAGTTTAGTTAGGATATCAGTAAGAATTTCTCCAGACATCCAGGCCTTTATTTGGGTGTAGTATGTGACAGGTAAAGAAGATTTATCAAAGCCACGCAAGCACCGCAGATTTTCTGATTTCCAGATGAAAACAGGTTTTTCTTTATGTCCTGAAGCAGACACAAAAAAAGCAATTGTAACCCTCTGCTTGGATTTCTTTCCTCCCTTGCAACTACGACTTTTCTGGCAAAGCCATGATCAGGTAGAGCACGAAAAAACAAACCTGTCTCATCCATGTTCCAAATATCATTCTTTGAATAGCCACGGACCAATTTTCTGGCAGATGCTCTTTCCAGGAATCTATAGTTACCCCCTGGACATCACCTGATTCACCACAAATCTTAAAATACTTAATGGACAACCTTTTCTTCCATTTTTCAAGCCATCCCACCGATCCTTTAAAATCGGACTTCCCTAATGCTTCCGCAATCATCTTTCTTTTTTTAATTAGCTGTGGTCCCAACAGGAATATTCTTGGATGTTGCTAACTTAAACCATTCATAGAGAGCATCATTGACATCAGAATATTTAGATTTACGAGCCTTACTGTTGGAGTATACCCTGTCTCCAGAAGCATTAGATTGATATTCAGCTAAAATAGGCTCTTTATTCTTCAAAATTTTACTTATCCGTGTCTTACCCATCCAAATACCATTTCAAGAGATTTTAGAGAAGTGCCAGGATTACTTCGAGAATATTTTATCAATTCCACCTTCTTCTCCAGGGAAAGATACACTCGCTTTTTGTGGGAAGCCATACTACCACCGTTCGGTGTCTGGGAGTTTGTAAATGTACAGTAAGAATAGAATATTCAATCCGTGACTAGCGCTTTGTCCATTCCAGAGAGTACATCCGCTTCTCGGGATGTCCGCTATCGGAGATTCGACTGTATTTTCAAGTAAATACTGTTGCCACGGCTTATAACCATGACAAAGAGCGCATTGACTTACCACCGCCACTAACTCGAATAGAAATGGAAGTCCCTTAAGTTTTCAAGTTTGAACTGCACCTGCAAACGAATTCAAAACGGTAAACAATTCAATTTCTAGGGTGATACGGGTACTGATCGATAAACCAGAGGATTCTGTTTAGTGCAATTTGGGACGGGGTCGACCACATAACTAACACAAAAACGCGAGGGTCAAAGTACAAAATGACATACATACGTCCATACATATATACAAATAAATAAATAAATAAATAAATAAACATCCCCGATTTTCGATTGTGTTAGCCCTGTAAGTGTCTCACTCGCTACGCTCGCTCGCCAATAAATAAATAAACTAGTGATGTGCTTGAGCACAAATGGCGAGCGAGCCTAAAGACTATACTATTTTTATATGAATGATTTTGACTTCTAACACTGAAGCTACTGAAAATAAGGTCCAGTTTTTAAATTTAGCATACAGGGTAAAGGGATTTCAGTGCCATAGTAACAACTCTCTGCAACTGCTTGGAAGGAAAAAAACAACAACAAAACAATACACCTTATTTAAAAGTTTTCTTTGTGATATTCTTTAGCTAAGTAGTGGTTGTAACACACAATGCTTTGACACAACTGGACATGCACCTACACAGACTTACCTTCGCAGTAGTGTAGTGGACAATGTATTTTTAAGTAAATAATGTTGCGCACGGCTTATAACCATGACAAAGAGCGCATTGACTTACCACCTCCACTAACTCGAATAGAAATGGAAGTCCCTTAAGTTTTCAAGTTTGAACTGCACCCGCAAAAGAATTCAAAACGGTAAACAATTCAATTTCTAGGGTGATACGGGTACTGATCGATAAACCAGAGGATTCTGTTTAGTGCAATTTGGGACGGGGTCGACAACATAACTAACACAAAAACGCGAGGGTCAAAGTACAAAATGACATACGTACGTCCATATATATAAATAAACTAGTGGTGTGCTTGAGCACAAATGGCGAGCGAGCCTGATAGTTAGGTAACATAAAATGTTATTTTTAGCTTTTCTTCATGCAAACACTATAATAGCAGTTATGACATTTGATTTCAGCAAACAAATACAAAATCACTCTCTTACCTGATTAATGGTAACTTTTGTAGTATCAAACATCAACCATTCTGATAATCTCAATACCAGTAACTCTTGAACAAGCTCTCAGCTACGATAAAAAATAAACCAGTGTTATTATTTGTAATTTTAGCCAACAAATATGGAATTACTACTTACATCATTCTTGAGTATTGATAACTTCTGTAGTATCAAATTGAAGTTACTTTGACCATCTGAATTACCTTGAATTCTTGACAACAAGCTCTCACCTACAAAAACAAAAGACAATCCATTTTAGCACACAAATACAAAATTACTTTCTTACCTCATTTTCTTGAGCAGTGGTAACTTTTGTAGTACCAAATTTGAGCCAATCTGACTATTTGAATTTACCAGTCACTGTTGACTAGCTCTTAGCTACAAAAAAGAAAGGCCAGAGTTAATTTTGCATATTTAGCTAACAAATATGGAATTGCGTACTTATCTCAGCTTCCCTCGAGAAGTAGTAGCTTCCATAGCATTAATACTACGGCATTCTGACTACCAACGGCTCTTGACAACCAACAACCGGCACTCCGTATCCCCCCATAAAACGGCGAAGTTTTGAAATTTAGTCTGGAAAAGGGTCTTCAATGCCATAGTAACCTGTCGAATCAACTTTTTGAGTCTTGAAAACAAGCGTTTTAGCAGGAATTTTCTCATACTTTGGAGCTTAAGTATAAAGTAAGGTTTGCTTAATGCTGTAGTTTCAGAATAAACTGGAGTCAAGCCTAAATAGCCGTGTTTTTTGGAGAAAAACGTTCCCCGCGCGCGCGTTGAAAGAGCATACGTACCATCCATCCATACATACATATATATAACATATACCCGATTTTGCATTATCCACCCCTAATACTGTCTCGCTCGCTACGCTCGCTCGCCAATAAATAAACAAACATCCCCGATTTTCGATTGTGTTACCCCTGTAAGTGTCTCGCTCGCTACGCTCTCTCGCCAATAATAATATATCTGAAATCTCAATTGTACACGACTGATAGTCAGCTTCGCTCGCTTCGTTCGCTCGCTGAATAAATATAGCGAAATCTCGATTGCGTTACCCCCTGAGGGTGTCTCGCTCGATTCGCTCGCTCGCCAAATATAGAGAAATCTCGATTGCGTTAACCCTGAGAGTGTCTCGCTAGCTTCGCTCGCTCGCCAATAAATAAACAAACATCCCCGATTTTCAATTGTGTTACCTCAGTAAGTGTCTCGCTGGCTACGCTCGCTCGCCAATTAGGCATGTCAAAGTATACTTAAGCTATTTCACAATCTAACCATTTAATTTTAAGTGAGACTAATGTTAGACTTTGTTGTTTTACCCAATCAGTCAATAGGGTAGTTCATACTATTCAAGTCAGCAAATGAGTAGCTAGATATCCCAAGATACCAACTTTATAAAAAGACTTCTTTTTACAGTTCAATGTTGATAATTATAAGTAAAGTAGATGTGGAGTATATTTGTGTTTCAAGATGCCTGCTTTACTTTAACACTTCATGGTCATAGTAATCAAGCGGTGTAAGTACCTTGCAATGCTGTGGAATGAAAACTAACAAAAATGATTGAAAAAAATGTTAAATGAAATATGAAGTGAAACAGATTACTTTCATTGCAATGTTGTTTTGGTTGATTGAGCTATTTACATTCTAAAATTTTTAGTAAAGATAAACCAGATTTCATGACCAGTTGTTTGATCTTAGGAGACCAAGCTAAAGCTTCATAGGTGATAAATGATGCATTCACAATAGACCATTTTCAACTTTTAGTATATGTTATACACTTTAAAAATTATAGCGTGAAAACCCACCAAATTCTCACCAAACTGGTGGTGTGAATGCCCACCACCTATGCATAGTGTGTCTTTCACACTTTCTTCCTAGTGTGAATGCACACTTAGTGTGAAATTCACACTCAATGGAATAGCATGGACCCTTTACCGAACATTTACTATATTCATGTGCAGGCAAAAACCAATGCTATTATCATTGTAATCTACCTTATAAATGTTTTGTACACTTGTGTGCTAGATCAGAGAGTTTACTAAGATTTTAGTCGTCTGATTAATGCGTGATCTGGGATTACACTAATCTCTTTTTGGAAAAAAATGTTGATATGTAATACTAGAATCATAAAATAATTCAGCATTAATGTAAGTATGAGTTCATAGTGATTATGGTGAGAATTCACACTAAATTTGGTGTGTACTTCACACCCAAACGATGAGGTGTGCGCATCACACCATATTTTGGTGTGACTATTGTTACAAGTAATTCACGCTTAATTTGGTGTGAACTACACACCTTTTGGTTTACAGTGTAGATATTTGAACCGTCCAATCTGCAGTTTTCTCCCAATGTAATATCATATTACAAAACAAAAGCAAAAAAAAAAAGTTCAAGCTTGTAACGTATAAAAAATGGATTTGTCTCTACAAAGATTTAGTGTAAAAAAACTGCTAGTATTGTTCATTGACCACCATAACAAAATCGTAAATTTGGTATATACGGTAGCTATTGGAAACAAAGTTTTTTAACTTGCAACATTCTCGTCAATTCTTTGTCAACTCTAACAGCAACAGAGTTTATACGAATTTTGTTGTTGTCACCGCTTCCCCAAAGTTGATTTTGAAAAAGTACGCCGATAGTTGAGATACCAGGCTCCCGAAAGCTTCCCTCACACCCAAACTGAAACTAGCCCTGTTTTCTGTTCACAATTTGACGCTCAGTGCAAGAAAAACCACGTGAGCTGTACATTTTCAAACTGAACGGACATCAGGGAATTGGAGTAAAAGCCAGACTACCTTAACTATTTCGCAGGTCCCTCTCTTATGTTTTAGAATAACGAGGGGTGAGAGAATTGCAATAGAATGGTACTAGCATTAATTGTACTTATCCTACCTTCAGTTGCAATTGCTTGTAAGTAAAATTAGCTATTGACAAGGTGTCATTTGGATAATTAGTGATCTTGCTGTATCTGCTGCTGATGTTGTTTATATTATGTCTAGTAAATATGGGAAACTGCAATGTGACTGCCAATAGTGAAGCAGTAGGAATACCATATGATGTTGATGGCAGTAGAACATGGCGGTCCACAGTTTATAGCTGCATATCAAGCAGAGTCAATGACAACTATTATGTTCACGTCATCAGTATCTACACAGCTAGTTGGTTCCACCCAAGGAATTTTGTTAATGACCTGACTTATACATCCAACGTGTGTATACAAGGGAATGGTTCACTCATAGATAAGCCTCTAATCATTGTATTGGCAAACTACAGATCAACTCAGTGGATTCTCCACATTCCACAAGGAATAGTCGTGAGCAAAGTCATACTGGTGAATCTCTTACAAAATTAGTGCTATAAATAAATTATATTTATTGGAAATATTATAATTAAAATTCCTGTATTTGTTATTTGCAGTGTTCCTATGATAACAGTTCAGTCACATTCCCAAGGGGTCAGACACCTCAAGTAGAGTGGGGTCCACGTCGCTATTATGCCTATAATTCTAATAATAATCGCTTAAATAATTACCAATTTATCTCTGACATGTTTGGTCCTATTTCCTCCTTTACTGGAACACATTCATCTAATACATGGATTTTGAACATAGACAGAAGGAGTAGTATTGAATACAACGAATGCATGCTTGTCACAGGTATGTAACGATATAAAGTTTGCTTATGCAAGTGGGAAATTACTAATTAGTCAAAAACTCATGCAGTGTGCTTTACAGAAATTTAATACTAATGCCAACATTAATGTATTTTTATTTTGTTTTATTTTTATATTGATTTTTATATACAATAACAGGAAAGGATTCAGAATTTTGAAGGAGGGTCTCTTTTAAGAAGGGGTGAAATATAGCTGCTTTTTTAAAAATGTTTCTACCACTGTAAACCAAAAGGTGTGTAGTTTACACGGAATTAAGCGTGAATCACTTGTAACAATAGTCACACCAAAATATGGAGTGATGCGCACACCTCATTGTTTGGGTGTGAAGTACACACCAAATTTAGTGTGAATTCTCACCACAATCACTATGAACTCATACTTACATTAATGCTGAATTATTTTGTTACATTGATTCTAGTAATACATATCAACATTTTTTTTTCCAAAAAGAGATTGGTGTAATCCCAGATCTCATTAATCAGACGACTAAAATCTTAGTCAACTCTCTTATCTAGCATACAAGTGTACAAAACATTTATAAGGTAGATTATAATGACAATAGCATTGGTTTTTGCCTGCACATGAATATAATTAATGTTCGGTAAAGGGTCCATGCTATTCCATTGAGTGTGAATTTCACACTAAGTGTCATTCACACTAGGAAGAAAGTGTGAAGGACACACTATGCATAGGTGGTGGGCATTTACACCACCAGTTTGGTGTGACTTTGGTGGGTTTTCAAGCTACAATTTTTACAGTGGCAAGATTATATTCATTCATACAAAAATTAGCGGCTAAATGGCTAAAGAAATTTTTTTAGTGGGAAAAGAAACGGCGAAGAAAACAACGACGAAGAAAACAATGACGAGAAAAACAATGACGAGGAAAAACAACGACCAGGAAAAACAACGAAGGAAACAATGACGAAGAAAACGTTGATGAGGAAAAACAACGACGAAGAAAACAACGACGAAGAAAACAACGACGGAGAAATGACGAGGAAAAACAACGACCAGGAAAAACAGCGACCATTAAAAACAACGACGGAGAAAACAACGAAGAGGAAAAACAATGACGAGGAAAAACCACGACGAAAAAGAACGACGAGGAAAAACTGGACGAAAAAAAACTACGAGAGGAATAACTACGACAAAGAAAACAAAGGCGAGGAAAAAATGAACGAGTAGGAATAACAACTACGAAATTGCACTTCTCCAAGTAAATGTACAAAATAAGTAGCTAATACATAAGGTGTTCGTTATGAAGAAAGGGGGGCAACTCAAACGATACCAGTGGAGCTCCCCCCCCCCCCCCCTCCCTAAATCCATCCCTACTTAATAATTACCTGAAAAATTGATGTTCCAGCTCCTATTCGTGTAGCCAGAAGTTAAAAAAAAAAAAGAAGCATAAAAAATCGAGCTGAAAAAACAGGCTTTATTGCTATGTTAATCACTAAATTGCAGCTTGTCTACCTTGAATAAAGCTAAGGGATTGTAAAGTATATAAAGAATCAACACTTGACCAAAAAATATGTAAAGGTGAATGATGCTTTAAAAGAGTGAGGTATCATTTAGATATATCCCCAGATTATTTAACAATAGTAGATACTACAATGTTCCCAAAACATATCAGAAATTAAAAAAAAAAAGTTGAGCTCAATTTGCTAATTATCGACTCTACACTATAACAATGAATCAGCTGGTATAAATGTAAAAAATTCCTAATGATTAGCAGTGCCCAAAGCACTTAATTATCCCTTTTCTCAAAACAAACTAGTTAAAATCACTAATGAAAATAATAATCATTCACTACAGCTAAAGTATTTGGCATATTCAGAAATAATTGGTGGACAAAATGACAGGAAGCATTAATCTGTTGCACTTGTGCAAAATCTAAACTTTGTGCATATTATTCTAAAATTGGATACAAGTTAGATTCATACAAATACTGCTCCCCAATTTTAATGCAAAGTTGCTTACAGTCAAAGGCATTTACTTTCATTCATTAAGTAATATTTATTGTTTTAGTTAATGTTGATGGCTGCAGCATAGTGCCCAACAGTATGAAAGCAACAACAACTATAACATTCACGTAATTAGTGTACACGAAGTTTCAGATATTTATTATTATTTGGATTATAATTCCACCGTATCTCTGAATGTAAATGGACCCTTGCCTGATAAGCCGCTCATCCTAGCATTTGTGAGCTATGAGCCAATCCAGTGGATCCTACACATACCAGAAGGAGTGGTTGTTAGCAAAGTGATACTGGTAAGTTTCATGCTTGACATTAAAAAAAAAGCAGATAATAACTTCAAGTTCAATAGAAGTATATTCATTTATTTACTCTAGTTCAACCTTTTTTTTTATCTAAGTGGCAACTTTTCTAGGTACTATTAACATTTTGTATTAGCCATTCTAACATTTGCAAGTCTTTCTGTATACTGCTAGTTAGATTACCACAATTTAGCTGTTCTTGCTAATTTCATAGTTGGTTTGCAATTCTTGGCATTAAACTGCACATAAGAATTTGATGAGTAGCTAGTATCAGAAATTTTGAAGATACTACTATGGACATTGACTGGTGTATAGCGGAACTTGGGACAAGAAGTATGATAATTGATACTGAAACCAGTAGAGTTGGGACAAATGTAAATACCAATAACCATCAAGTGCTAACCACAGCATAAATCATAATCCTGTTGCAGATATTATGCATGTGCTAATTAATCACATTAACGACTCACTTAGTTTATTCTTTATTCTTGAGTATTTACAGTACACTATAGGTAAGGTGGATAAGATGATTTATTCATAACATGATAGGACTACAGTTCTAAGTAGCTAGGTCACATTAGCATTATAACAAATATGCACAACACATGTCAAGCAAAATGCTAGCAACACAATATTCTGATTTCATTGTAAATCATATAAACAGACAATATCAAAGGAAAGCAGTATAATTACAGCTATTGCATATAATGAATTTTAATAGTTATAAAACTTTATTTAAAACAATGTTTCAAATATTTGCAATGACCACCATTAATGTGTACATGATATTTCAATGAATCAAAATAATGTCTCAAAAAACTTATTGTCATCATTGAGCTATTGCTAACATAATGAAGCTCCAGAGGTGTGAACCTTGAGTGTTAATACAAATTAGCTAGCTAGCTATCACAAAGACTCAAAAAATAACTTGGTGTAGTATCAATATGTCAATGTGTAGCTTATACAAATCTATATGTAGCTTGTTCAAATTGATACAAGCTCATGCAATGAAACACAGTAGATATAAATGCCCCCTCTTCATAGGAAAAGACAAACATGCAAAAGACACTCGCATACCAGGTCGATTCAATGGGGAACTCCAACCCCAGGACTCCTGTAAACCACCTAGAATATGAAGCAAAACTACCACAGGCAGCAAGTTAATTGCTCACGTGAGTACAGCATGACAATAGGGGGCGTTACCAAAAATAACTTGCATTGTATGGAAAAACATAATTAACTTACCGAAATAAACAGTCGAAACAAAAAAATTATGGCAGAACTTAAATTGTTTAGTGCAACATTTTAATGCTTTGTTGTAATCTTCAGGAGACCGCCCACCTCAAAATCCACTATTTGTTGTGTGACTGACTGGCTGACTGTTTTTCTTTTTCATGACTTTTGACTAACTTAATTTTCTTGATAAAGAAATTGTGTAACCATTCTAATTTAGAATTATACTACTGCATGCAAATCTTCTTTAATTCAATCTTCATAAGTGCCTACAGATATTTCCAACCCTTGTTAGTGGGTGTTGTGTAACAATTTTTTTGTGGTTGTAATGAATTATGGCAGTAAAAAGAAAGATACTTGTCAGTGTGTCTTCCTGTACACTTTAGTTCACAAACTATCTAAGATATACAAATCAATGGAACTAATGTAAAATATTCCAAGTCACACAAGAATATTCAAATGATTATGAAATAGTAATTCATAAGTTCAAAGTAGCAAAAAGGAGAATAATGTTGCCACTTTGATTTGTTTATATGGTAGTAACATAGGTAATTTTTTATATTTTGCAGTACTCGTATCATTTCAGTACTGTTTTGTTCTCTGGAGCTGAGGCCCTTCAAGTGGAGCGAGGTCCGAGGCTATATGGATATGGAGCGGACAGTAATAGTACCAGGAGGCTGTTGAGATACATTTCTAACACATATGGGCCTGTGGCTTCTTTCACTGGAACACCTGAAGCAAGAGATTGGATACTGACAATCAATGCAACACACTTTAATGAAAGTGCAGGTCCAGCTACTCTTCCAGTATCACCTGTTGTATCTACTAATAGTAGGTTTTACAAGTTTTACAATAATAAAGCATTATTTTATATTTTTTATAGAGCACACTGTGGCACCTGACATACTAACATTTCAAAAAATTAGAAGTGCAGTAGCATAAGTTAGTTTTTGTTGGTTTTCCTCTACTGCTCTCCTTCTTCCTTAGCCATCCCAGTTTTTCTTATTCCTCTTTTCAACTCATGGATTCCCTTATCCTCTCTGTCTACCTCTCCTGCTCCTCAGTATTTCTGCCCTTTCTGTATATTTTCTTTCACTTTTTTTTCCATTGAAGTAGTTACATCAGTCAGCTTTTTCTCACCTGCTTCTATTTGATTAACCCTTGCATTTTTCTGCTTCTCTGTCTTTCTTATACCCATTTTGGTTAGCCATTGTAGATGAACACTCTTTCATAACTCTGTTTAGTGGCACAGAGTTCAGTTTTTATAGGATATATTAGGTTAATTGTTAGGTCCCGATGGTTTAAATGGTTTGTGTACAGTCCGTAGTTGACGGTCGCAGGTTTGACACTGAGATAGAAACCTTTTTTACTGCCATTTTTTCCCTTTTGTCAAATGTGATTTTTCAATTCAGGTAATGATGGTGATGTTGCTTTACCTACTCTGATCAGCTTATGAATTATTCATTGTTATTGTTACTATCATATTATTATGTTTTTGTAGTCGTTACTCCATCAGGTCACAATATCACTCCTGCAGACTGCATTCCAATTGGCAAGTTGTTAATGAGTACAATTTTCATAGTATGAGTGCATGTGCTATAGAGAAGAGAAAGAGAGTAAAAGTATGTAGCAGTAGGACAGAGATTGAAGGTTAAAACACCATGAGAAAATGGTAGTGTATATCCATTTTTTTCTTTTTTTTTTTTCTTTTTTTTTTTGGGTGTTGTTATTGTTTTTAGCTGGTTTAGTTGTTGTTTTTTGTTCTTTTTCTATGGTTGTCACCATCTACTGCTGCTCTCTACTCAGAAGTTGGTACTTCTATTTGGATATTGGTTTTGTTTTGTTTTTCAGTTAAACTGTTCTTGTTTTGTTTTAAGTATAGCTCACAAAGTTACTACTACCATACTAAAGTTGCAGTTTAAACTTGGGCAATAAACTGAGATAAAGTAGTATAAATAAACTATATAATGTAATTCTTTCAACAAGTCAGAGGCTGCTTAAATTCTTTAATAATAATAATAATAATAATAATAATAATAATAATAATAATAATAATAATAATAAAACAATACTGTTACTATTTACCAACTCTATCAACTTATGAATTATTTATGAATAACATTGTCATCGTCTTTCTGACACACAAGAGTTTTATTATATACATGATAATGATAATAATAATAATAGTAATAGTAATAATAATAATAATAATAATAACAATATTGTTGTTATTATTACTATCATTATTATTAATATGTTGTTGTTGTCGTTACTCCACTAGGTCACAACATCACTACTGCTGACTATATTCCAATTGGCAAGTTATTAGTTAGAGCTAATGAGAATAAATTTCTAGTAATGAGTTCATGTACTACATAGAAGAGATAGAGAGTTCAAATATGAAAAGTTAGTGTATATTTTTCTTTTATCTTTTATTGCTTTATCCATGGTTTTCCTCTACTGCTCTCCTTCTTCCTTAGCCATCCCAGTTTTTCTTATTCCTCTTTTCAACTTAATGGATTCCCTTTGCTCCTGTCAATCTCTTCTGCTCCTCAGTATCTCTGTCCTTCTGTGTATTTTCTTTCACATTTTTCATTGAAGTAGTTAAATCAGTCAGCTTTTGCTCACCTGTTTCTATTTTATTGAACCTTGCATTTTTCTGCTTCTCTGTCTTTCTTATACCCATTGTGATTAGCTACTGTAAATTTAACACTCTTTCATAACTCAGTTAAGTGACCCAGAGTTTAGTTTTTTTTATAGGATACATTAGGTTAATTGTTAGGTCCCAATGGTTTAAAGGTTTGTGCGCAGTCTGCAGTTGAGAGTCGCCTGAGATAGAAGCTTATTTGTCTGCCATTTTTCCCTTATGTCCAATGTGATTTTCCAATTGAGGTAATGATAATGTTTTACCTACTTTGATCAGCTGATAAATTAGTCAATGTTAATTATTGCTATCATTATTATTATGTTGGTATTGTAGTCGTTACTCCATCAGGTCACAACATCACTACTGCTGACTATATTCCAATTGGCAAGTTATTAATGAGAACAATTTGATAGTATGAGTGCATGTATTATAGAAAAGAGAAAGAGAGTAAAAGTATGTAGCCGTAGTATTGAAGGTTAAAACCTCATGTGAAGATGTTGTTGTATTTTCTTCTTTTTTCTTTTTCTTTATTTTGTTGTTGTTGTTTTTAGCTAAGTTTTGTTGGTTTTATGCTTCTTTTTCTAACGGTTGTCATCATCTACTGCTGCATTCTACTCACAGTTTAGTATTTCTATTTGGTAATAAAAACACATATTTGAAGTGACATCTGGTCTATTGTTGTTGCTCTTTTTTTGTTTTGTTTTTTTCTCTTAAAAGTATATTTTGCTGTATAAGATATGTTGTATATACTTACACCTAGAAAGTATTTTAATCACGAAAAGAATATAATTATAAGGGACATGCACTTCAATATTCTTTCTTAATAGAAATTATAATTAATTGATTCTACCTATAATTTCAGTTAAATTGTTTTGTTTTAAGTATAGCTTTCAGCGGTGTAGGAAGATGTTTAATATGGGGAAGAGGGAGGGGGAGGGTGCATGTGCTTTTTGTGTTTAAAGGTGTTCATGTGACAAATGACCTCTTTAGATTGTGACCCAAAAATATGGGTGAGCCCCAGCCCCCGGAACCCCTCCCCCATTTCCTATGCAACTGGCTGACAATGTTAGTTAGTCCAACCATTATTAAAGTTGCATTTTAAACTTGGGCAACAAACTGAGATAAGGTAGTGTATATTAACTAATGTTTTCCTTTTAACTAAGTCACAGAGACTGCTTTAATTCCTATCACTCCAAGAAAAATAACACATAGCTCTTTTCTGAAGTGAGATAGTGATAATGCTAAAGAAATATTTAGTCTGATTCTCATATGTTCCTATTTTATTGTTTTACGTAGCTATTTTGCAATTTTTTTGTTATGCAGGTCAACAACAAAATGTTGTAATTACTTCTATGGCTGTGGCAATAGCTGTACTGGGCATTTGTTCTTGCTCACTAATTATTGTTGTATTTAGTTTAGTGCTCCATAGAAATAATGGTAAGTAATTTAATTAATGGTAGTCACTTTAATAGTGTAACTATTAGCAAAGTATCCTGTTCTATCAGCTAAAATTAAAATTTAACCCAACATTTCGACTGCCAAAATGCTCTTCGGGGGTCAAATGGACTCCGGCAAGCAGTTGCAATGTCAAGTTAAGTTTTAATTACATAACATAGGCTGTCAGAATGAGAATATTTGCTATTATTATTATAATTTCAGCTGAAATATTAATAATAATAATAATAATAATAATAATAATAATAATAATAATAATAATAATAATAATAAAATAATAATAATAATAATAATAATAAAATAATAATAATAATAATAATAAAATAATAATAATAATAATAATAATAAAATAATAATAATAATAATAATAATAATAATAATAGAAAAATTGTATTCCCCATAATCTAAAGATGAAACTTCACCAAAAATCATTCTAATTATTTAAATGAGGTCAACTTAAACTGTGGAAAGAAGATTTAGTAGTTCAGTAATTATTCATATTACTAAAATTTGAACAGGACAATTTTTTTTTTTAATTTCTAAATATTCACTACCAAATTGGTAATAAGTGTCTATTTTGTGTGTGTCTTTAAGTGGCTATTAAATGTGGTTAATAAGTGGGTGTGGTATTGCATAAATTTTAAAAATTAATTCAAAGTAATCCCCCTTGAGCAAGTCTGGCTACAGACCTGTTTACGGCTGTAAAGAAGAGAAATACAAAATTGGTAGCTCATCTTCCCTAGCAAGAAGCTTGGATAGGCGCATATATGATTCAGGAAAAGAATATTGTATTTTGACAGACAAACATTGTGGAAGGGTTTCGACGGACATTAGAAGTGAAGAGGTAGGGAAGGCCAGGAAAAGGTGTTGCTCTGGAAAGTCCAATGTATAAATAAACAAATTATTACACTACAATACAATATGGGGGTTTCATTTCACTCTCACACTTGCATTTTCAATTGCCTTCAGCTTGTGAAAATACTCGCATGTGCTCATGAATATCTCCCCGTATTGTAAGCCGACTCGTAGAATAAATATTACATACATAACTGAAGTTGCATTTAACTAATATGATTTTTACTTTTCTAAAGGTGCAAAAGCAAAGGCTACTGCAAAACAAGTTGTTCAAGCTCCCATGTATGAAGAAATCGAGATCAAGATGGAAAATACTAAAATAAAAGATAATGCCCAGTGCAATTCACCTTCAGCTGACATTAAGCCGAAGAAGAATATTGCCTATGAAACTGTATTATATCCCACAATAATTTAATGGTAATGGGTTTGCTACCACATCAAACATGTTTAACCTAAAGAACTAAGAGTGTAAACTCTCAGCACTAGTTAGTTTGTTCAATAATTTGTTAATAAAGTGACTACTGTTGAATATAAAAGTTAACTACATTTTTAGCTTATAACAATAATGGTGTTGCTTCATTAATAAATATATTATTCAACTTAACAATTTCTTTCTCAGCTTTCTTTAATTATTTGGATCTATTCTCTCTCTTTCACAGGCCCTTTTAAACTGATTAAAAACTGCCACTGACCTATGATAACCAGCCAGCAACCATGTTACATTCTCACACACCATTGGAATTTTTTTCAAAGATTCTTTTTATCCGTGGAAATTTTTTTATCCATGAAAGAATGTTAGTTCTGTGGCAGAGCTCGTGTGTGTTAAGCAAACTGTCCTATTCTGTATTGTTTAAAAACATGTCCACGAAATAGAGAGAATCTATCTAAATTTTAAATTATCTAGCTAGCCAGCAATTATGCTAACTATGGTTTAGAATGGACAACTTTAGTCTAACAGAGTGAGGAAATCACTGATGTGGCTTTTCAGCATCCAATAAAGTCCATGTGTGATAACCACAGGAGCATTTGGACTTTCTGCCAAGAATGTTACACAACATTTAGGACACACTTCATTTAATAGCAGGCACATTTACAGTTGATGAAAGAATCTCACCTCCAGCAGCAGAAACCTCCTACATGAATACATCAGTTGAAATAATCAGCTAGAGCTGGGAGTAGTAAAACTTGCATGTTCACATGAGCACTCATAATTCTGAATGGCAAGTAACAAATAAATGGGTGTGGCCATATAGCACTCATCGTAATGCCTGCCATTTGTCTCGTTTTCTGAAAAGTAAGCCTAAATTGTAAAAAAAAAGGCACATTAAAGGGACTTTTCTCAAGGAATTATAATCCACCATCTTTGAGGTCACTGTTGACAGAGTAAATTAATAAATGACAAAGAGACTACTATAACCCTCATATGCATACATGCTGAAGGTTAATGACAAAATTTGTATGCTATAGTTTATGTATTGCAAAATGAATTGTAACTGCCGTAAAAAATAGAGCACTACGAGTGCAAGCCCTAAGCATTAGTTAACAAATGCAAAAATTTGCTAAAGAAGTCACTGTTGTTCAATAACCAAGTACTTAAATTTTCAGTTTTAGTTTTGTTCTATTAATGAATACAAATTTTAGCTTGTCCATTGTAAATTGGCCTGCTTGCATCTCAGGGCTTCATTCAGGCATTTCAAGGGCTTTTTTATGGGCATAAATGTTTAGAACCAACACTTACACACCTGGGACTGATCCATACTTTCTAAAGTTGTTTTACAAGCATGATACTTAGCAATATGGTTTTTACGACTGTCAGTAGGTCAGCTGAGATCTTACAAGTGATAGATAGAGGGACTTCTTAATGTTTATGGGTGATGTGCAAGGAATTGTTCGCCTAATTAAATACATAGACCAATAAGCTTTACTGCATATTTCTTTGATGTGGACAGACCAAGATAAAGAATGACAGATTACTATAACCCTCTCGCGCATACACAATGAGGGTTAAATATAATTGTGATGTAGCGTCTGATATATATTTTTGACTCTTCCATAATCTGTGACTCTACAATACAATGCTAATTCATGGCATTTAAAAAAGAATAAGGATTGTAAGCACAGTTTAAATAAGTTGACTGCTACATGTGCCTCCTGCCTGGTCTTGCTAGCCAGACCTTTTACCTAACCACTACACAGGGAAAGGGTCTGGTGTCTGGTGTCTGTCACTGTGTTTCCTCCTCCAGAATCCGGAGGAACATACTTTCTATGTGCGGGGGACAACTTTTGCATGTGAATTTTGAGTGTTAGACTTAGCCGCTGCGTTCGGTCCGGAATTGTATATCCTATAGCTGCCGCACCTGGGAGAATCATGGCTGTGACCTACTTCGAAACATTTAGACCTTGAAATTGCTATTTCTCGAGCTGCTGACTCTCTCAGGCTATATTCTGAAAAGTGAGCAAGAACAATGCTTGAAAAAAAATTTGTAGCTGATAAAGATGTCTTTGCTTCGCTGACTATTGGTTTTGTTAAGTCTCTCTGCTACATACTACTGCATTGGGTAGAAACATCTTTCCACAAGAATAGCATAAGGAATGACTTACGTACACGTTTAGAGGCAGCTTTGATAACATTCTTGATCATTACCGCAAACCTTTCACAAATTCCTGTAAAATGAGATTGGTGCACGATGGACACCAGACCCTTTCCCCACGTAGCTGTTAGGTAAAGGGTCTGGCTAGCGAGACTACCTTCTGTCAATACCTCTATAATATTTTGTTATCCCAAGGTATTCATTTTACAATTAACAAAATGGACTATTCAATCAGTGCACTCAAAGTGCTGTAATTCTTTGCAGATAATAATTGTTTTGCTCACCATTGGTCGAATGTGACCCAGTCCACTAAATAAGGTATATAGACTCAATACCAAGAGTGCATCTAACTAACAGGCAAATTCATTTGCAACCAAATCAGGTACAACATAAATGGAAATAGATGAAGTGAATACAAGTGCCATGGTACAGCAGGTACAAGCAACTTCGTTTTTTCCTGGAGGAATACAATTATAGATGAAACAAGTTAAGTGCCATGGTATGGCAGGTACTTGCTAGTTATATTAGTGAACTGTTATCTTCATTCTTTGCAAATCAAAGAATATAACAAGGTGCTTATACCTGTATTGAATTCGGAAACATAAAATTTAATATAGTGATGTGCTTTAGCACAAATGGCGAGCAAGATATTGTGCCCAAAGTAATTCAAACCACAGGGTAGCTAAAACATTAAAATTTTACCTTAAATCTGATGATAGCTTATTATTGCCATTACAAATCTGTATGCAAAATACAAAAAGGCTACAATTATTTAGTTTGCTTCAAGTTAATGTTCTAGCTCCTATTCACCTAGTTTAGAATGACATTAAGTAGCGATTGAACAGTTAACATATATGGAATTACTATATTGCTTCAAGTTTCTATAGTTGTAGCTTCAGCAGCATCTATTTTCAAGAATAAGCCATTCTGACTATCCAAATAATCAGTACAGTTCCTGACAAAAAACACTCAAACTACTTTTAAAAAATGAAGCACCAAAGGTGTAGTTTGATTTATATAAAGAATTTGATTAATAATTGTAATTTTGAAGTGATAAATTAGCAGAATAAACAATTCTTGTTTGGCTAGGCCACTCCTGCCTGGTATGCCAGGCTACAAACTTTCACAGAGACCCAACTCTCTACACAAATATTTGATGGTGATTGAGAGAAACAGTATTGGGGGCTATCATATCAGCTGCCCTTACACAACTTTTTAAGATTCCTCCCTGCTGAATTGTTTATTCTGCTAATTTATCACTTCAAAATTACAATTATTAATCAAATTCTTTATTGTTTAAAAAACCTGTAAAAGAGAGAGAATACATTTTAATGATGAGTTTAAAAAAAAAAGGCTGAGAAAGGAATTGTGTAGTTATAAATTAGTAGGGTAAAAAAATCCACAGATGAAAAGAACCTTAGAACAAAAGAAAATTTCCGTTGGCCTGTTGAGAGTGAAACAGTATTAATACAGAATTGAAAGGTTTGTATGTTGGTCTGTTGAGAGTGAGACTGCCATAGCAGTACCCTTAACAGTATAAATACAGGATTGGAGTGTTTGTATGCTGGCTGGTTTTCGTAGCTCAGTGGCTAAGCACTTGTGTATTAAGCAAGCAGTCCTGGGTTCGATTACCATGGTGACCAAATATTTTAAATTTTGTTGTATAAAAAAGCCTGTGAAAGAAAGAAAATACATCTAATGATAGTATAGTAGGCATAAAAATGTTAGGTTAGCTAAGTCTTGGTAACGTGAGAACAGCTGCAGTGGTATAGGGTTTGCTATTGCCAGAAGAAATCCTGCAGTTAGGCATAAGATCCAAAGAGTCACAGGAGAATGATCAGGAAGGAGTGGGAAGGACGAGCAAGGTGGAACTTCTTGCTAGTTTGGAGGACATAAAAACCTAGGAAGTCAGATAGAGTGCACATGGTGAAAGGCTTGATGCCCTTTCTCAGAATACAAGCTGGTGATTTTGTGTGTTTTCAGACTTTCTGTGGGTGTTCCAGCTGTGGAGCAGGCAAACCAGGACTCAGGCGATCAGAGTCTGGTGCTTTAAGCACACTACAAAAAGAGGAATGAAAGAGATGTTTCAATGTGGGGTAACTGCGTCACTCTGTTTGAGTAATGGGAACCCGTGAAAAACCTGGGAATAGAGAGCAACTCCTTGACCATGATACCATATCCCTGAATGGATCACAGCCTCATCCATTCTAGTTAGAAAAAGAGCCTCTGAAAAACTATACATAAAAAATCACATTATACTCTGGGGCTATACTGTTTACAGCTATGATTATGGCTAGTCCATTCCACTTGTATCTAAACCTAAGCCTTACCCTTCTATGTTGCCTATTGACCTCCTCGATCTTGCCCAGGTCTAGCTACTATGTGCCAATTGTTGTTGCATTAGCAATACAGGGTCATAGTTGGCAGGCAATATAGTAAAGGAACCAGAAAACATGCATCTCAGAAGGAGCTTGGCATTATTGGAGGCAAGGGAAGGTTTTCATATAGTCTCTCTAGGGACAGAGCTCAGTCGGTTGCTGCAGGTTTCAGAAAGGACACCAGTAAAGATTCCAGAGGAGGTCCTGAAGTTGGTGGCATGAACTGAGCCAGACCAGAACTCAATCAGGTACAGGAAGTGTTGTATGGTAAAAGGAGCGCATCCATTAATAATATCGGGAGCACAGTTTGTTGCAGTGCTAGCTATAAAAGTGAAGTAAGCTCAGTAACATGTAATCTTGCACGTGTAAAGCATGCCCGAATTGAGCTGGGTGAACTTGACCACCACTGGGGCAGTATGCCAAGGCTGGTGCAGGTTCTGAGGAGCACCAGAAGGCTTAGAGAGGAGCAAGATTGCAAGGATCAGGTCAGATACTCAGCATACTCTTGAAACTATGGATCAGCTGGGAAAAGATAGCGATTGAAATGGAACCATGGGTAGCTTTTTGCCTCTGTTACTTCAGTTGTTTGAAAGCAGGAGAGAATACAGATCCAGAATAGGGAAATTTTGATCCAAGATGTGTAAGTCGCCAATGTCGATACACCTAGGAGGATCATCAAGGCATCTAAGATGGACCAATTCAGGGAATGGGCTGACATCTATCTGGGTTGGACTGGTACAATGTTATGCCCAGTAATGGCATTGTTGGGATACTAGGTAGAGAAAAAGAGGATTTGGTGGCAAACCACTTACCAGGACACGGCTAGTGCAGCACGTAAAAAAAAGCCTTGGGGGAAAAGCTAGGATTAGCAGCATGGGAATCTTAAACTTAAATCATAGTTTTTAGAATTGAGTGTTGCAGATCTGTCATTAGGGACTTCGGCAGATGGAAGAATAATGCCATCCAGAAGTACTTCAGAATAGACTGAACTAACCTCGCAAGATTATCAGTGAAACTAGCAACGAAGTGTGAAAACCAACTATGATTATTTGTACTTGAGCTATCTATGTACTGGGCTCCAAATGAAATTCAGAACCTGGCAAACCTATAATCCTTGGAAACCTAATCCTGAGTTTGACTGGTTTAGAATGGTCAGGATAACTGCCTCCACTTTTCTTCCACAACCTGTTGTTTTAAGTAGTTCATAAGGGGCAATTTATGGTGATGAAATTTAAAAAATATGGATAATTAGCCATATATGAATATGAACATATATGTCTAACATTTATTGGTTCTCTTAGTTTGATTTTCTTGTACACCAATACATATCTCATATATGTTTTAAGTATTCCCAACTTATTATATCACCATTAGTATGCCAAGTTATGCTTTTAAAAGTGAAAGAAGCTAAAAAAATATTGCTAAGTATAGTTTGCTAAATTACTGTAGTTGCAAGTACTCTGGCAAACTAAACATTATCAATGTCAACTTACTAAACCTGCAATGAGTTTAAACTGTATTTAAAGAATTAGTGATAATTAGAAGTACTATAGATCTGTTTGAGTCAAAAATGTATGTGGCTGTAGTCTTTATTATCACTGCTACATTTCAATATGTGGAAAATTCAAATGTTAGCTTTAATGGCCATTCACCAAGCTATGGTTCTTGTGACAATAGATTATCTTGTCCCTCGTGGTCTTACTGTAGTAACAACAGCACTTGTGAATGCTATGATCGAAATTATGTAGTCTTGTGTAGTGAGGATATGAAAAAAGGAGGCTTACTTCAGTGTCAATGCATAACTTGGAACGAAAATACAAATGAGACAGAAGGAAATTGTCTTTATAACTGCAAGATTTACAGCAGAAACTACTTCAGTTTAAATGGTGCCTACACTAAATTTCAAGCAAATGACTAGCTATTTTGCCTTTTATTTGCTTCTATTGGCTAACATATATATGCTATGGATTGGAATGGATTACTCTTATATATCCATCACTGTTCCTGTTGAGTTCAATTTCATGGTATTGATAATCATAGCGGTGATTTTGGGATTCTTATACCCTGTTGTTCTTGGCATTGCCTGGATTCACAGAAAAATGATAATTTTATTCAGTTGTATTATATATTAACATTAAATTCGTAGAAACTCAAATTATTTTTTTAATGCAGCTGTATTTTTATAAATAGCTTGTGAAACATATTATTGTTTGTAGTGACAATATACACTAGTGTATGATAGAAAGAGAAGGATTCCTCTACTCTCTCTTAACCTAATTTTCAACTGTCAATTTTTAGCTATAGAGATACTGAAAGGTTCATTTGATGTGATCAAGCCATGAGTTCAACCATAGTTCCTTAACTGCCGACTCATTTAGTTGCATATTATATCCTACTTATACTAGGCAAACTCATAATAACTAAAACTGTATACACGATTGGTTTTTATTGTAGCTTTAATAATATGATTAGTTGGTTATTCAGACACTGACATTAAATTTCATGTGTTACTTGTATTCCTATTTATGCTGGACAACTTTTTTTTTTCTTGTGTCAAAAAAAAAATTTGATGCTAAAAACTTAGCTATTTGGTTTAGCTGTTTTGATGAGGTTGGATGGTCCATTGTTGGTTGTTAATGCAGTACTTGTCTGGGTTTCCACAGCTGCCATGTCAGCAAATGTTTATCACATTGGGTTGCAGTCATTATACACAAAGAACAGTTTGTGCCTACTATCTGTAAGAATTGTGATGGTGTTGCATCTGTTATGTAAGAAACTCTTGCAAGGTATCTCTGACAGCTCCAAGTCCTCTACAAGTTGGAATTCTCTTTAAATATGACATGGAAGTCTCAATCTCAGCCAAGATATGATAATCTGTAGGTGCTACACCCAAACAGAGGGACCTCATGATGCAATGACAGTGTAATTGCATGTGCATGTATGGGCATATGTGTGTGTTAATATTTCAGGAGGTGATTGGAGAAGCTCTGCAGCAGCCCAGAGAAACTTTTGTGTAAATGCTAAGTTGATGGTATTCTTGGAATGATGAGGCTGAATGAGTAGTGTAGAAGACCATGTATAATCAAGCAGAATTTAAGACATTGCCATAGCACGTGGTTTTGAAAAGCAGAGTTGTATGAAGAATATTTTAGAGCCAAAATTATACTTATATACTCCAATGCAAACTTAGTATTCTGTAAGAGTAACTTCACTGCCGTCTTTATGAACATGATCATTCAAAATGCTGTCATGGACTCCAGGATTGGCTTCTACTTGATTGGGTTAGTGGAAGGAGGGCTCAGTCCTGCTTGGAGTTATTGGTTAATAGTTTAAGTGCATGTAACAGGTGACTTGGTCACTTGATATGTGTTTTTTCTTTCGTTGTGTTCTTAAGAAAGTGTGTTTCACTTTAAATGTTGTTTCAGACAACATTGCTTCTAAAAGAATTCTTTGTCTGTTGTGTATTTATTTCCAACATGTTTTGAGGTAGGTCAAATTGAAAGAGAAAGGGTGAATGAACAAGGTTAGTAATTATAGCTGAGCGGCCATCATTGTTGTTGTTGATTGTAATATCACTCATTTATATAATGTCTGCTATTGTGTTGTACATGATAAATAAAATTTAGCATATTCAAAGTTATCCTTTATCTGCAAACTATCAAAGTTAGCCTCACAATTATCGTCATGATATAATTGTGTTGGCAAGTGACAGTTGTTTTAGTGGTTGAAGCTAGCAATTTCTTGTTTTACTTGTTGTATTTTTCCATGTTGAACCATAACTCATACACAACACTATCACCTCCTTAATTAATCACACACACAAACACTTTATTCTAGAACTTTCTTTTTGACCATGTGGATTTCGTGTGTGGACTGTCCCCATTGGATATTATTACTATGTTTCACCAGTAGTTGTCAGGACATATAATCCTGACATGCCCAGTGAAGCAGGTTGTTTTTTTCCTTTGGCAGTAAATCACCTTCATCATCTCTGTATACACTTTTGTTATTCAAAAATTAAACTATTAAGGAGGAATAATAGTGCAGCTTATATGTGAAAGAATTGTGCCTTCGATGATTAAAGCATGAAAATTGATACTGTGTTAGAATACACCCTGATTAAGGTTTTGGGCTATATAAACATTGCAGATTCACCCTGTAATAAAAACTTCACCTTGTTTTCAAAATGGCCGCCATTTTTTTTTCATAGCTGTGGTTATTCTAGATCAAGTTTACTGTAGGATTAGCAATATCGATTAATTGTACCTCAAAATATATTAACAGCATGTGGTTACAGCATTATTACAATAGTTCATCTGTATAAATCCACAACAAAAACAAAGCTCAGTACAATGCGAAGCCTTCGTAAACATGCAAATCTGCTACAGCCCTTTTTGTAACCAATGGGTTCCCTACAGGCTTGAGTGACTCTTGGTTTAAAAAAATGGTCCAGTATATTCCCAGCCTCTCTAGACCATTGAGAGATGGAACTCATACTAATCATCTGCAAGTTCACACTTGTATTTCATTATGTTGTGTTTCATGGTGCTGGTAGTAGTCTCACTTTCCTGACATCTTACCCAACCATTGTGCATCAGTAGCTGTACAATCATGAGGACAGGTTGAGGGGGGTGTGTGGGCTTCTGATAGTG